>Ga0137407_10000008_pt1 | contig 240982 bp, 181 predicted proteins | sample CZOMad2_2_16fung_FD_108410 | JGI IMG/M metagenome (GOLD analysis project Ga0137407, IMG submission 108410) | Vadose zone soil fungal communities from Angelo Coast Range Reserve, California, USA - CZOMad2_2_16fungal (Illumina Assembly) | ecosystem: Environmental > Terrestrial > Soil > Vadose... | reverse complement strand
GAGGGAACCCTATAGCAACCTCACGGCCTGCGAGTTTATACGGCCAGTTCATCTGGTTCCTGTATTCCTTTTATCAGTAATAGGGATTCCTCGCTCCGCTCGGAATAAAAACACAAGCACCGGGACCATGAAGAGCAGACAAGTTGAGATGTAGCGGAGCATGGAAACTGGAGTGTATCGCAAAGGGGCAAAGACAGCAGCGCACTCAGTTGGATGGTTACTATTCTGCAAACCTTAGATGTGCCCTTCCCCCTCCCCCCGCTGATCCCAATAAACAAAGACTTTAGGTGCGAACATTCCAAGGGGTATCCCAATTAGAAACCTTGCCTTCCAGGGCCTACTTTCATGCCCCTGGAGTTGACGGGTTCCTCGATAGGTGACGACTCAGTTAATCCCGACGACTATTGACCCAAATTTTGAAAGAACTGTTGCCGCTTGGGCTCTGAAGCCCCGTGGTGGATCGTAGCGCATTGCATTAGGCGTATCAATCGCGAAAAAGGACATTTTCGACACAGTGTGGCTGGTGCAAAGTGTTTCATTTTTCCCGCACAGACTGTGAGTCTGTTGTCTTGAACGAACCGATTTCTCAGCTTCAAGTCTAAATCTCGGCAAAGAAGAACAAACCCGCCGTTTTGCGGCGGGTCCTATCTTCATAGCCATGAAACTATGGAAGGTTTGCTGTGCCGCGGGCGCCATCGCTTCATCCCACGCCAGTTTCCCGTCTTCCAGTCGGAGAGTTCCGGGAAAACAGCCAGCCGGAGATCAAAATCGAAGCTGAGCACGGTTTTATCTTCAAACAGAATGGTGATGACCTCAACGTCGGGATCGATTTCAACGCTCTCGACCGTCTTGCCTTTGACCTGGGGAAATTGGAGGAACCGCCTTGTACGTTTCTTGCGCGGGTGTGTACCCTTAGAAGTAGCCATAGGTCGCCTTTCCAAAGAAGGTGATTTGTGGTCAGGGGCTCGTTCGTGCTGATTACACGCGCGAGTCCCGTCTTTTTGTACCCGATTTCGCGGAACGATGCAACGAAAAAGAAGCGAAAGAGGAAGAAACGAATTTTGTTAAGTGGGGTGGTGGATCGTGAGGCGGGGAATTCGTTTCTTTTGTTGCATCTGCAGGTCTGAGATCAAGTCCTTCACTGTCGAAGCCACGTTCTGACTTGGCTTCGTAGCGTAGCGATCGCTGAAGAGAATAGACACACAGTATTTTTTGATGATGGTGGGATCAAGAATGATATAACAGCCTTCAAGTTATTCGTGTTTTATTTGCCTAGGTGTGCGACAATGCGCTTGAACGAACATGAGCATGGCGAAGAGTAGAAAACTAAAGATTGACGAAATAGGGCGGTGGTCTGAAGTTAAGCTCGCAATTCTCAAAAAATATGCATGCGCCTATTCGCAAATTCTAACGAGCAAAAACTTCTACCACATGTATATTGACGGGTTCGCTGGCGCGGGGCGGCACCTGTCTAAGGCAACCGGGCAACTCGTACCCGGTAGTCCGCTGAACGCCTTACAAGTACAGCCACCCTTCCGCGAGCTTCACTTAATTGACCTTCTGTCCGGCAGAGTTGCGGAGTTGCGGCGATTAACTGCTGGCGAAAAGAATGTACACGTCCATGACGCTGGAGACGCGAATAAAATTCTGCTAAATGAGGTCTTCCCGCTTGTGAAATATGAAGACTACCGCCGCGCTTTGTGCGTCCTTGACCCTTACGGACTACATCTGAACTGGTCGGTGGTTCAAGCAGCAGGTGCAGCACAGTCTATTGAAATATTCATAAATTTTCCGGTCCTAGACATGAATCGGAACGTTCTTTGGTGGCAACCGGGCAATGCTTCTCATGATGATATCGCCCGGATGAACGCATTTTGGGGCGATGAATCCTGGCGCGACGTGGCATACTCAACCGAATACAACCTATTTAAAGAACCAGAAAAACAGTCAAATGATGTGATCGCACAAGCCTACAAAGAACGGCTTAAGAAAGTTGCAGGGTTTAAGCGTGTTCCTGAACCGGTTGCAATGAAAAACAAGAAAAATGCGACGCTATATTACTTATTCTTTGCATCGCAAAAGGACACAGCAGAGCATATAGTTTTGAGTATTTTTGACAAGCTACGCAGAGACGGAGAATTATAAAGTGGCCGAACGATCTTCAATTGAATGGACAGATGCTACGTGGAACCCATTACGGGGTTGCACGAAAATCAGTCCTGGCTGCACGCATTGTTACGCGGCAACTTTTGCAGAGCGATTTAGGGGTGTGAAAGGACATCCTTACGAACGTGGATTTGACCTCAGACTTGTCCCTGAAAAACTGAATGAGCCTCTGCGCTGGCAAAAGCCAAAACAAATATTTGTGAATTCAATGAGCGACTTGTTTCACGACGCTGTGCCAAACCACTATGTCGCCGAAGTTGCCGAGACGATGCTGAGAGCAAATTGGCATGTGTATCAGGTCTTAACAAAGCGCTCCAAGAGAATGCACGATCTCTTGTGCGGCCCTCTCAGATATGCGGCTCGGCAACAATACATCTGGTGGGGCGTTAGTGTAGAAAATAGGCGCTTCGGTATTCCGCGAATTGATGATCTTCGGAACACGCCGGCAACTGTTCGCTTTCTCTCAATTGAGCCGCTTCTTGAAGATCTTGGCGAGCTGGACTTATCAGGTATTCATTGGGTAATCGTCGGAGGAGAGAGCGGCTTTGGCTCAAGACCAATGAAACGTGAGTGGGTATTGTCAGTGCTACGTCAGTGCAGACAACAGAATGTCCCGTTCTTTTTTAAGCAATGGGGCGGTGTTCGAAAATCGAAAAATGGGCGCATATTGAACGGCAGGACCTACGATGAGATGCCGAGTGTAGACCTACTGCCACGCTTGCCGGCGTGACTTTGTTTTTCGCACGACGGTAGCCTGCCGGTGTTGGCCAAGGGCGGGGCATCGAGGGAGAACGCCTTGCGTCAGCATGGCAGAGGAAACATCCTCGGGGTCTCTCCACTCCGCCTCAGTCGCAAAGCTCCTTCGTCTTCGGTCGAGATGACAGGGTTTGGGTGGCTAGAAAACTCTCAATTAGAAGATTACAGCTTACCTCTGTCATGGTGAGCGCAGGCCGAACGACCCTGAGCTTTGCGAAGGGGCGCGAGGACAAGTCGAACCATCCCGGCGATTTGTCCTGCGCCATGCCGCATCAGGGAGTTCTACCCGGTGCACCGTCCCGATTTCTCTGCAAGAAGCATAAGATGCAAATGAATAGAAGAGAACTCCCTGAATCGTGAGAACGCCTTGACGCGGCATGGCAGGGGGGAACATCCTCGGGGTCTCTCCACTCCGCCTCAGTCGCAAAGCTCCTTCGTCTTCGGTCGAGATGACAAGGGGTTGGGGTGTGCTTTCATGTGACAGCTTGCGTTTGTTCTGGAAACAGGTTGCACAGAATTCTAAAACACAGATGTGTCGCGCCTACGGCGCTCTTCTTCTTCTCCATTCCTGACCCAGGGCTTTGCCCTGGGCTAACTTCTGGTCGCGCCTCCGGCGCTTGAGGAATCGTGTTGCCACGCAAGGATGCAGATAAATAGAAGAGGACTCCCTGAATCGTGAGAACGCCTTGACGCGGCATGGCAGAGGAAACATCCTCGGGGTCTCTCCACTCCGCCTCAGTCGCAAAGCTCCTTCGTCGTCCGTCGAGATGACAGGGGGTGGGTGGCCGGAAAACTCTCAATTAGAAGATTACAGCTTACCTCTATCATGGTGAGCGAAGGCCGAACGACCCTGAGCTTGCGAAGGGGCGCGAGGACAAGTCGAACCATCCCGGCGATTTGTCCTTGTGCCATGCCGCATCAGGGAGTTCTACCCGGTGCACCGTCCCGATTTCTCTGGAAGCAGCTAAGATGCAAATGGAATGGAAGAGAACTTTCTGAATCGTGAGAACGCCTTGACGCGGCATGGTAGAACGAAACATCCTCGGGATCTCTCCACTCCGCCTCAGTCGCAAGGCTCCTTCGTTGTCGGTCGAGATGACAAGGAGTCGGCTGAGTTTGGACAGAATGCCCATTCTTTCTCGCTTGCGCTTGTCCAAGCCCCCGCCTTTTTTTGAGGTGGATTCCGTTGGGTCAGTATCGCTCACAATTTCGGCGGCTTGGTCTTTCGATAGACAGAAAATACAGGTCGAGTGGTCCGCCCCTTCGCCCGGTGTCGGCGAAGGGTAGAGGCTTCGGGTTGAAAGCAATTCTAAGCTTATGTTTGAGTCTGGTTCGAGGCTTCTTCGGCAGCACCTATTTTGCTTTGCCCTGGAACGCAACCCGCGCTTTGTCATCTCGACCGACGACGAAGGAGCCATGGCGACTGAGGCGGAGTGGAGAGATCCCGAGACATTTTCCCCTGCCATGCTGATATAGGGCGTTCTTTCCATGCTGCCAGAGTGCTATCCTCTTCGTCTGTGCGAGACGGCTTCCACTACAAATTCTGGGTTTACATTCTTTCCAGCGGATCGGGAACGCTTTACGTGGGCGTCACCGGATTCTTCGAGCGCCGTATTTACCAGCACAAGTACGACACCATCGAAGGTTTCACCCAGAAATACCAATGCCATCGCCTGGTCTATTACGAAAGCCATCAGGACGTTCAGGTGGCCATCGCGCGTGAGAAGCAGGTCAAACGCTGGCGGCGGGAAAAGAAAATCGCCTTGATTGAGAAGTTCAATTCGCGTTGGCAGGACCGGCTGAGAACTGGGGCCGGGAAATGCGGTTTCGGGGACAGAGCCTGGAGAGAATACCCTGAATCAGCATCGGCCCGCCATTTGTTCTCGGGATCTCTCCACTTCGCCTCAGTCCCCTTCGCCAGGCTCAGGGTCCTTCGTCTTCGGTCGAGATGACAAGGGGTTGGGGTGTGCTTTCATGTGATATCTTGCGTTTGTTCTGGAAACAGGTTCACAGGATTCTAAAGCACAGATGTGTCGCGCCTACGGCGCTGCGGGAATCATGTTGCCGCGTAAGATGCAAATGAATAATGGGCCCTCGGAATCGTGAGAACGCCTTGATGCGGCATGGCAGAAGGAAACATCCTCGGGGTCTCTCCACTCCGCCTCAGTCGCAAAGCTCCTTCGTCTTCGGTCGAGATGACAGGGTTTGGGGTGTGCTTTCATGTGATATTTTGCGTTTGTTCTGGAAACAAGTTGCACAAGATTCTAAAACACAGATGTGTCGCGCCTACGGCGCTCTTCTTCTTCTCATTCCTGACCCAGGGCTTTGCCCTGGGCTAACTTCTGGTCGCGCCTCCGGCGCTTGAGGAATCGTGTGCCAGGCACGATGCAAATGAAATAGAAGAATCGTGAGAACGCCTTGACGCGGCATGGCAGAGGAAACATCTTCGGGGTCTCTCCACTCCGCCTCAGTCGCAAAGCTCCTTCGTTGCCGGTCGAGATGACAGGGTTTGGGTGGCCGGAAAACTCTCAATTAGAAGATTACAGCTTACCTCTGTCATGGTGAGCGAAGGCCGAACGACCCTGAGCTTGCGAAGGGGAACGAGGGCAAGTCGAACCATCCCGGCGATTTGTCCTGTGCTATACCGCATCAGGGAGTTCTACCCGGTGCACCGTCCTAATTTCTCTGCCAGCAGCTAAGATGCAAATGGAATGGAAGAGAACTTTCTGAGTCGGGAGAACGCCTTGACGCGGCATGGCAGAAGGAAACGTCCTTGGGGTCTCTCCACTCCGCCTCAGTCGCGAGGCTCCTTCGTCTTCGGTCGAGATGACAGGGAGTTGGGTGGCGGGAAACTCTCAATTAGAAGATTACAGCCTACTTCTGTCATGTGAGCGAAGACCGAAAGGAGAAGTTCAGATCGCCTGCTCCAGCGGCGTTGGCTGGTTCAGTTTCTCGATTTTTACGCGAACGATGCGGTGGCCTTCCATCTGCAATACGGTATAGCGACGGCCGTCGTATTCAAGGCCTTCGCCACCTCTTGGAATTTTGCCCAGTTGTGCCATTACAAAACCCGCCAGGGTCTCAAATCCCTCTTCCCGCGGGAGCACGATGTCATATTGCACTTCCAGGTCGCGGATATTCGCTGAGCCATCGAGCACCACCGCGCCTGACGCCAGAGGGACGGGAGAAAGCTGGGTCACGTCAAATTCATCTTCCATCTCGCCTACCAGTTGCTCAAGCACGTCTTCTACCGTAATTAGACCGCTGACGGAGCCGAACTCATCCACCACTACGGCCAGGTGGCGTTTGCGCTTTTGAAAATCCAGCAGCAGATCAGATGCGGTCTTGGTCTCCGGCACAAACAGCACTTCCCGCATGATGTGGCGGACTTTTAATTTTGATGGCTTCTGCACCAGGATCGACCCGGCGACCAGGCGCGTGTGCATCACCCGGGAGAGGTCCTTGGAGTAAAGCAGACCTATGATGTTTTCCTTGCCTTTTGCCGGATCGTAAACGGGCACGCGCGAGTGCTGTTCTTCCACCACTTTCGCCATGGCCTCTTCCAGGGGCATGTCCGCGGAAAGGGAGAATATCTTGTTGCGGGGCACCATGATCTCCCGTACGGTCAGGTTTCCCAGCTCCAACGCATGATGGATCATGGCCTCCTCGGCTTCCGGAAGCAGGCCCACGCGGCAACTGGCCGTCACCATGAGCTTCAGCTCCTCCGAGGAGTGCGCCCCGCCTTCCCGCCGGAGATGCATTCCGAATCCGCGCAGAACCAGGTTGGCTGATCCGTTCATCAGCCCAAGGAAGGGGTGGGCCAGGGTCATAAAGACGTCCATGGGGCCGGCCACGGCCAAGGCAACACGTTCGGTCCGCTCTAAAGCCAGGGATTTGGGCACCAGCTCACCCAGGATAACCAGCAGGTAGGTAATGATCACGAATGCCGTTGTCGCGGCAATCCCGTGGGCGTACAGGCGGGCATAGGGGATATTGCCCATCCAGGGGAGCAAGATGGCAGCCAGCGTCCCTTCCCCCACCCAGCCCAGGCCCAGGCTGGCCAGGGTGACGCCGAACTGGACCGCGGGCAGGAACTCATCCAGGCGCTGCTGAATCCTTCGCACGGTGCGGGCGCCGACCCGGCGCATTTCGATCAACTGCTGGATGCGGGTGTCACGGAGGCTGACCATGGCAAACTGCGCAGCAACGAAGAAGGCATTGGCGGCCACCAGCAGAGCCACCAGGATGATCCTTAGGAGAACCAACTTGACCATGGTCTCCGCTATGATATACCGCCTGCCCCCCAGGCCCGAAAAGGACAAAAGTTCCTTGCTTTCTTAGTTTTTGCTGCCTTTTCCCGAGAATCCAGGTCTAACTGCTTGTCCTGACGGCATTAAGGTCGTTTTCTTGGAACTTCTTTCCGTCAGCCAGCGTATTCTACTAAGCAGACCGAAAAGGGGTGCCGCATGGCGAACGGCAACGGCAAGAAAAAGAGCAAACGGCTTATTTATATTCTGGGCGCAGTTGCCCTTATCATACTGATTACCCTGGGATTGGTTGCGGCCACCCGGAGCAGCACCAAGATTGATCCCTCCAAGCTGGCAAAGGTGGAGCGCGGCGATCTGGCCAAGAGCGTAATCGCTACGGGCAAGATTGAGCCCATGACCAAAGTAGAGGTCAAGTCCAAGGCCAGCGGCATTGTGGAAAAGCTTTTTGTGGAATACGGCGACCACGTGAAGAAAGGCCAGCTCCTGGCCGAACTGGACAAACAGCAGATCCTGGAGCAGGTGAACCAGCAGAAAGCGTCCTTGGAAGCGGCGGAAGCAGCCTCCCATGCAGCGGCTGCGGACCTGGAACGCGCCAAGTTCGATGCTGAAGGTCCTGACGTCCCCATGCTCAAGCGCGCCTACGATCGGGCAACGCAGATGGCCAAAGATGGCGTGGTTTCCGTTTCTGCGCTGGACGATGCGCAAAAAAATTATGAAATGGCCGTGAATAAACAAAAGCTAGGCCAGGCCAATGTGATTGCAGCCGCCGCCAAGCTAAGGCAGGCGCAGGCACAGGTTTCGCAGTCCAAGGCGCAACTAGCCGAAAAGGAAGAGGAATACCACAATTCCACCATCGTTTCTCCGCTTGACGGAATCGTCCTCTCCCGCGATGTTGAAGTTGGCGATGCTGTTAGCTCGATCCTGGTGCTGGGATCTTCCGCCACATTGGTGATGACCATGGGTGACACCCGCGAGGTCTACGTAAAAGGCAAAGTGGATGAATCCGATATCGGCAAGGTCTATCTTGGGCAGCCGGCGCGGATCAAGGTTGAATCGTATAAAGACCGCACTTTTTCCGGCAAGGTGACCAAGATCTCCCCGATGGGCGTGGAAAAAGACAACGTGACCACGTTTGAAGTGCGGGCCTCCATTGACAATTCCAAAGGCGAATTGAAATCGCAGATGACGGCCAACGCGGAAGTCATTCTGGAAGAACACAAGGGCATCCTGATGGTCCCTGAAGGCGCTTTGATTTACGACAAAGACCGCAAAGCTTCCGTGGAAATTCCGGAGCCCAGCCAAAAAGACGGCAGAAAGAAAGTCCCAGTGACTGTGGGAATTTCCAACGGGTCCAAGACTGAACTGCTCTCCGGCCTGAAGGAAGGCGCGCAGGTCATTCTGCAATAAATGGCAATTAGCAATTAGCCCTTAAGTCTTAGGACTGGCCGATTATCTCTGAGGGATGAGACATGCCACATCAATCTGCTTTAGCCGGGCTATTTGCTATTTGCTAATTGCTATTCGGTAGACAAAGAAATGAGGGAACATGAAATCAGCCAAGAATTTGGCCCTTCTCCTGACGATCCTGGGACTGGCAGCCCTGCCTCTCAGCGCGGCCACCGGCCACTTTGAACGCACGCTGAAAGTCTCCGGAAATGTGGACCTGGACGTTGCTTCCGGGTCCGGCAACATTACTGTCCATACCGGCAACGGTGACACGGTGTATGTGTCCGCCAAGATTCACGCCAACAATTCCTGGCTGTTTGGAGGCAATGCGGAAGAAAAGATTCGTCGCATTGAGCAGAACCCTCCCGTGGAGCAGTCGGGCAACAGCATCCACATTGGCCGGAATGAAGACCGCGATCTGCTGCGAAATATTTCCATCGACTACGACCTGACGGTGCCGGCGCAGACGCGCCTGAACTCCCACACCGGATCAGGGGACGAGGACATCAGAGGGTTACAGCTCCCGCTCGTCGCCAAGACCGGTTCCGGCAATGTCACAGTAGACAATATTTCCGGCGAAACACGCGTCAGTTCCGGCTCCGGCGATCTGAAGATCAACTCCGTCAAGGGCACCCTGGTGGCGCAAACTGGAAGCGGCAATATCCGCGCTGAAGGCGTGGCCGGTGAAGTTGTAGCCAACTCAGGCAGCGGGAATGTGGAAGTTCATCAAATTGGGGTGTCTGGAAACGTGCGCGCTGAAACCGGCTCCGGCAATATCCGGCTGCACGGTGTTAAGGGCAGCTTGCGCGCCGACGCCGGCAGTGGTGACATCCAGGCGGAAGGCGAACCTACCGGGGACTGGCGTCTGGGCGCGGGCTCAGGCAACATCACGCTCCGAGTCCCGGCGCAGGCCAACTTCAATCTGGACGCCCGGACTTCTTCCGGCTCACTGAACGTTAAACGTCAGGTGACCATGCAGGGCACCATGGCGCACAATCACATCCAGGGCAAGGTCGGCAACGGCGGGGTGCTGCTTGATGTGCACACCGGCTCTGGGGATATCGAACTGCAATAAGTTCTCTGTTGCGCATGATGCGGAGGCTACGCTTCTCTCCAGGCCTCCGCATTTTTTTGTCTTCCGCTCCCAGAAGCTGTTAGTTTTAAATATGACGAAACTGGACACAAAAATGATCGTCCACGCGCGAATATTCTTTCTGATAACCGCCCTCTCGATCACTGCCGGTCAGACTCTTCCCCGGCAATCCAAGGAAACTACTATTCAGATAACTGAGCCATCCGTTGGTACCCTCGCAGACCTGTTTAAGCAAGCGGACATTGTCGCGCTGGTGGAGACAGTAGACGGAAACACTGAAAGTTATAGCACTGCCGTCTATAAGGCCAAGGTAACCCAAAGTTTCAAAGGGCCACCATCCGGAAGCACCATCTACTTCGGACCGCATATTGGCATGAGACTGGGATGGGAGTACGTGGTATTCCTGCGAACCGTCAAAGAGCCTATTGCTCCCACAACTAAATCCGCAAGCAGCTACGGGACCGTTCCATATGCCGCAGTTTTGAGGGAGGGGTATGGCGCGATGATGGCTTCGTACGAATGCTCGTTCGACGGCAACGATATAAGAGAAAAGTGCGATTACGGAGTGCGCGTTTGCACGGACTACGTTGTTCTTCCTAAATCGATACCAACGTTCCCTCCGGTCAGCGAGAATACGCCCTTCGGCTGCCGGTGGGTAAGAAAATCCGCTTTTATTCCTTTGCTCTCAGGACTTGGTGCCGGGGCAAAATAGGAAAGACGGAAAAACCACCTCGATTGGGCCTGTCACGCATATTCCCGCGTTTCCTGGCGCGTTTGACCAGCCTTCTCTAACATGTTATAAAAGCTGGGTTTACTTAGTGACTGATTTGTGGAGATGTACGTCTGCACAGGCGGTCATTGCAGTAGTTCCGACGCGGCCAAACCTCAACCACGGTTTCTTGATGTGGAAGCGCGTTTCAGGAATTTACCGGTAAGTCGTGGTTCATTCAAAGTCCACATTTTTAGATTTCTTTGGAGGAATACTTATGCACACCTGGCTCGCAACGGGCCCGATGGGCCGCGTAATTTCCGTGCGCCGGACCCTGGCAATATTGGCCGTTTTGGCGTTCACGCTTCCTATGGCAGTCGCCCAGCAGGGGCAAGCAGCAATACCAGCATCCAACGTCGCTTTGACCGCTTCCGCCCAAGCTGGGAGCGCCGTCCAGGAGCAAGCGGCCACCAAGCCATCGAATGAGGCCGGAGGCGAAGCCGACCTGACGCTGCCCGACATGACAAAGGTTAGGTTTCTGGACGAAAGAATCAGCGGCTATAACCTGCTGGAGATTGGGCTGATCTTCTGCGCCCTGGGTGGGCTGTTTGGCCTGATCATCTACATGCAGTTAAAGAACGCGCCCGTACACCGCGTGATGAAGGAAGTCTCCGAGCTGATCTATGAGACCTGCAAGACGTATCTGGTCACGCAGGGCAAATTCATTCTGATCCTTGAGGTCTTCATCGCGGTAGTCATCGTTCTGTACTTCGGCGTGCTGGAGCACAATGCGATCACCCGGGTCATCATCATCCTGGCGTTCAGCCTGGTGGGAATTGCCGGCAGTTATGGCGTGGCTTGGTTTGGTATCCGCGTTAACACTTTCGCCAACTCCCGGACCGCATTCGCCGGACTGCGCGGAAAGCCCTATCCGATTTATGCCATTCCGCTGAAGGCTGGTATGAGCATCGGCATGATGCTGATCAGCGTCGAATTGCTGATCATGCTCTGCATTCTGTTGTTCATCCCCAGGGACTATGCGGGCTCTTGTTTCATCGGCTTCGCGATCGGCGAATCTCTTGGTGCGGCGGCTCTGCGCATCGCCGGCGGCATCTTCACCAAGATCGCCGACATCGGCTCTGACTTGATGAAGATCGTATTCAAGATCAAGGAAGACGACGCCCGCAATCCTGGCGTAATCGCCGACTGTACCGGGGACAACGCCGGCGACTCCGTCGGCCCCAGCGCCGATGGTTTTGAAACCTACGGCGTGACCGGCGTGGCCCTGATCACCTTTATCCTGCTCGGCGTACACGATCCCAAAGTACAGGTGCAGCTGTTGGTCTGGATCTTTGTGATGCGCATCATGATGCTCGTATCCAGCGCGCTGTCTTACTTCGTGAATGAAGCCATCGCCAAGGCCAAGTACGGCAACTCAGCCACCATGAACTTTGAAACGCCTCTGACCTCCCTGGTCTGGCTCACTTCGATTGTTTCTATTGCCATCACCTTCGTGGTCTCCAAATTGATGATTCCGGAGTTGGGCGGAGATTCCACTCTCTGGTGGAAGCTCTCCAGCATCATCTCCTGCGGCACTTTGGCCGGCGCGGTCATTCCCGAACTGGTAAAAGTCTTCACTTCTGTGCATTCGGCACACGTGAAAGAAGTGGTAACTTCATCGGAAGAGGGTGGCTCTTCGCTTAACATCCTCTCTGGTCTTGTGGCCGGCAACTTCTCCGCTTATTGGCTGGGAATCAGCATTGTGGCCCTGATGAGCATCGCGTTTTACATCAGCACCTTTGGGCTGGGGGCCACCATGCTGGCGCCTGCGGTTTTCGCTTTTGGCCTGGTGGCTTTCGGGTTCCTGGGCATGGGTCCGGTAACGATTGCTGTGGATTCCTACGGCCCGGTCACGGACAACGCACAATCAGTCTATGAATTGTCCCTGATTGAGCAGGTGCCGAACGTCCAGGCAGAAGTCAAAAAGGAGTTTGGCTTTGACGTAAATTTTGAACGCGCCAAACACCTGTTGGAAGAAAATGACGGCGCAGGCAACACCTTCAAGGCCACGGCCAAGCCGGTGCTGATCGGCACCGCCGTTGTGGGCGCCACCACCATGATCTTCTCCATCATGTTGAAACTGACCGATGGATTAAAGCCGCAGTACACCGCCAACCTTTCCCTACTGCACGCACCCTTCGTCCTGGGCCTGATCACAGGCGGCGCCATCATCTATTGGTTCACCGGCGCATCCATTCAGGCTGTAACCACGGGGGCCTACCGCGCCGTGGAATTCATCAAGAAGAACATCAAGCTGGAAGGCGTGGTGAAAGCTTCTGTCGAGGACAGCAAGAAGGTGGTGGAGATCTGCACCAAGTACGCGCAGAAAGGAATGTTTAACATCTTCCTGACTGTGTTCTTCTCCACGCTTGCCTTTGCGTTTGTTGAGCCTTACTTCTTCATCGGCTACTTGATCTCGATCGCCGTCTTCGGCCTCTACCAGGCCATCTTCATGGCCAATGCCGGCGGCGCGTGGGACAACGCCAAGAAAGTTGTGGAAGTAGAACTCAAGCAGAAAGGCACTCCGCTCCACGACGCCACCGTTGTGGGCGATACCGTGGGCGACCCGTTCAAGGACACCTCATCCGTGGCCCTGAACCCGGTGATCAAATTCACTACGCTGTTTGGGCTTCTTGCAGTGCAGCTAGCAGTCCGGCTGACGAAGGAACAAGGTCCCGACGGGCATCTGACCACAGGCCTGGCCGTTCTTTTCTTCGCGATCTCCGTCGTCTTTGTATGGCGGTCGTTCTACGGGATGAGGATCGGCACCCAGAAAGCAGCCGACTCCAAGGCATAATCTGGTTTCAACTGTCGATAAGGCCCGCCGCGTGGCGGGCCTTATCTTATTGCCGTGATAACGGATTCGAAAGGTTACGCGGCGTGGGCTCAGGCCGGGGCGGCGGACCGATGGATTCCTTCATCTTGTCCTTAACTTTCTTGGCCAGCTTTTCCACCTCGTCCGCTTTGCGCACGACATCGAGAGACAATACGTGCTCATTGGATTTGTCCACGGCGGATTTTAACTCGGAGGCAAGCTGGAAAAGTTTCTCCGTATCATCGCGAATATCCTGGTGCCGTTTTGTATTAGCTTCACGGGCCATGCGTTCCAGCATTTCTCTGGTTGCGTCTGATTCTGATTGTTGCGCCGCAGTTACAGTTGCCGGGGCCGCGCGAAACGCCGTGCCGCTCAAAAGCAGAACTATGCCAGTAATAAAAACAAATGTTTTAGACACGCCAACCTCTCTGATGAATCGATGTTCAGATTATAAACACTCCCGGGCTCGGCTATAATCCACGGGCGGACACGAACACTATGGACCTTAATTTCAGCAATATCTGGCATGAGTGGCACAACTACCTGATTGCGTGGACACGGGACCGAGCTCCCAAGCTGGTACTGATCCTGGTCCTGGCATTTCTTTTCGTTCGCCTGCTGAGCCTGATCACGCGAAAAGTGGTGTCTCTCACGGAGAGGGGCTCTACCAAGGGCACCGCACATACGCAGCAGGTCCGCACCGTGCTGGGCGTGATTCGCAGCGCCGGGATATTTCTGATTGTGTTTTTCACTGGCATGTCAGCCCTGAAAGATGCGTTCGCCATCAATATTGAGCCCTTGCTTGCCAGCGCCGGCATCGCCGGGCTGGCCATCGGCTTTGGAGCGCAAACGCTGGTGAAAGATGTGATCAACGGTTTTTTTATCCTGGTGGAAAACCAGTTTGAAGTGGGTGATACCATTCGCACCGCGGGCGTCAGCGGCACCGTGGAAGAGATCAGCATGCGCAGCACGATCTTGCGCGATTCCGACGGCACGCTCCATGTTGTCCCCAACGGCGCCATCCAGATTGTCAGCAATATGACACGCGACTGGTCACAGGTGAACCTGCATGTGGCGGTGGCCTACAGCGAAGACAGTGAACGGGTGATCCATTTGCTCCAGGAAGTTGCGCAGGAATTCAGCGATGACGCTGAATTCAAGAAAGATGTGGTCTCCGCCCCGACGGTCCCCGGCATTGAGCGCGTGCACGGACGTGAAGTTGATTACTTGATTACAGTCAAGGTGCGGCCCGGCAGCCAACATCACGTATCGCGCGAGCTGCGCCGGAGAATCAAAACCTGGCTGGAGAAAAACAACATCAAGGCTGGGACCCCGGCGCAGGTGTACCTCGGAGATCTGCCGGCTCCAGAAAAAAACAGCCAGGAGGAAAGCAAATGAACCTTGGACTCAAAGGCCGCGGCGTGATTGTGGCCGCTTCCAGCCAGGGGATGGGCCTGGCCACGGCGGAAGCGTTTGCGCGTGAAGGCGCGCAGGTAGCAATGTGCGCGCGCACAGAAAAAACCCTGCGTGAGGCAGCCGATAAAATTCGCGCCGAGACCAACGCGGAAATCTACGCCGAGCCTTTGGACGTGACCGATGCGCCCGCGGTCTCTCGCTTTACCGAGCAGGTGGCCAAGCGCTTTGGACGCATCGATGTCTGCGTGGCCAATGCCGGTGGCCCACCGGCCAAGAATTTTCTGTCTATTGCCGACGACGAATGGCGCAAGGCCGTGGACCTGAACTTTATGAGCGTGGTCCATCTGGCCAAGGCGGTAATCCCGCACATGCAACGTCATCGCTGGGGAAGGATTATCACCATCACTTCGATTTCCGTGAAGCAGCCTATCGCCGATCTGATCATGTCCAACTCCGTCCGCGCGGCGGTGGTGGGGCTGGTTAAGAGCCTGTCCAATGAGTTCGGAAAAGACGGCATTCTGGTGAACAACGTTGCACCGGGTTATACCGCAACCGAACGCCTCCAGGAACTTGCCGGGGTTCGCGCCTTGGCCGCCGGGACTACTCCTCAGACAATCTATGAAAACTGGGCGGCGGAGATTCCTGTCAGACGCCTGGGCGAACCCAAGGAAATTGCGGATGTGATCGTCTGGCTTGCCTCAGAGCGCGCTTCCTATATCACCGGCCAGACCGTTCTTGCGGACGGAGGAATCTACCGCGGCCTATAGAAGTAAGCGCAGAAAAAGGAAGGGCCGCGAGTGGAACCCTTCCTTATAAATTGAGACTCAATTAAATTTACTTCTTCACGCCAATCGGGTCCTTGGTGCAGAATCTGGGCTGACCCGGCGCAAATGGTTCATTGCAAAAGCATCTACCACAAGCGCCTGGGTTGGCATCCGTGCAGGTAGCGCTGGCGCAAAAACCGATTGCTTTGGACGTGGTTGATAACTGTTTCAAAGTCACGGCGCCAGCAGACAACACCGTTCCTAGAATGGTTGCAAAAAGCAGTTTCCTGACCATGGAGTTGTGTCCTTTCTTTAAACAAAAAAAGCCGGATAAATATTTTTTTCGTTTGAATAGATTATTTTGCCTTGCCCGCCATGCGCTCGATTTCCGCCACATTCGATTCATCCAGAACACCTGACCACACTTTCTCCACCTTGCCCCCAGCATCGACCAGAATCGTCTGGGGTGTCAGGCGAAACTGATAGCGCACCAGAGCTTTAGGGTCCGCTTGGGCAACCACCGGCATGTCCGTCATTTGATGTTGTGCGATGAAGTCTCGGGTCACACCTGAAGACACATCCACGCCCACGGGACGAACAGCGGCACGGTCAAGGGCCGGGAAAATCTGCCACCACTTAGGCCAGTTTTCCGCGCAGAACCCGCACGTGGGTGAAAACACAAAAACCAGCACCTTGCGTTGGTCCTTGCCATAGGCGATCGAAACCGGCTTGCCATCCAGATCATGACCGGCTATGTCCGGCACCAGGGTGCCCGGAGCGGCTTCATACGCGGGAGGCGGTTGGGCAAGCTGTGACTTAAGCTGCCGGTTCTGACGGACAAGTGCAAAATTCGCCACCAACAGCACGATGCAACACAACAACGCTGCCAGGTTCCATTTCACGTTGATCTTCCCTTTCTCTTTCCCCGCCCGAACATGCACCGCATCACCATAAACTCTGAGGGAATCTTAACAAATGCTTCTTGGGGCGAAACGTGTGAACTCATAAAATTAATAGTTTTTTTTAGTTCCATTTTGGCACTGAAGCGGCCCAAGACCAGTGAACCTTATCAATGACGGGAGCTTTTGTGAGCCAATCGGATGGAAGTATCCAGCGTCCAGCAGGGGAGGCTACTGCTTGCGAGTCTTCTTTTTCCGCAGCCGCTTGCCACCGTCCAACGTTTCGACGAACTCCGCTCCTCGCTCAACCCAGCGACGGACTTCTTTGTCGGTGCGGCATCCGGCGGCCTCTACAAATACATACCCTTTCATGGGGCGGCCGGTAAAGTCCATCGCGCGGACGTGAGGTTCGCTGAGCGACTCATCGTAACGCTCCGGGCCTACGCGGGACATGAGTTCACCCTTGACGATCCCGCAGAACATCTTGCCTTGCAGCAGGAATGCCAGGCCGCCGAACATCTTCTTCTCGATTACGTCCGGACGGATTTTCATGGCAAGCCGGACGCGTTGTGCCAGCTGTTCGTCGTATCCCATGCTCCATCTACGCCTTTCCCGGCGGGCGCTGGCCCGTCTCGACATAGTGTTTCAGGCCGGCGAAGAAGCCTTTAATGCCGGCGTCCCATTTGCCGCGGACCATCACGGCGTCCATCAGTCTTCCGATGGGGCCGAACTTCAACTCATACTCCATCCGCTGACGCACCAAAGTGCCGTTTCCGTCCGGGGTGAGGGTGTAGCTATGCTTCAGGCGGCGGACAGGCAGCGTGCATTCAACGAGCTCAAACGAGATCGACTGGTGCGGCTGCCAGTCAGCAACCTGCTCCTTAATCCAGCCGCCGGGTGTAAGGTCGCACCGGCGAGCCGATCCAGGCCCGTTTTTCGCGGAAGAGACGATCTCCGACTTCCTGATGCCGGGGTCGTATTGATCGAGTAACCCTAACGACGCGAGCACCGACCAGACCTTCTCGGGCGGCGCACTGATGCGAATTGAATTTTCGAGTACGGTCATGATGGTTTCCCCCTTCGCTGGCCTCTTTTGTAATCGGACTGGCGCGTGCTTCGCCGCTCTTGCGCCGCTTGTTCCATATTCACGCTGTGCTTTAGGAGTTGCTTCCGTATCCGCGCCCTCATCCCCGCAGGATCGGCGCGAAGCTGGCGTACAAACTTCGGATCGGCGGCAGTTTTCGGGTCGTACTTGGCGCTCCAGCCGATGACTTCGAGCAAAACCGGCAAGAGGCCAATCCCCTTGCGCGCGAGCCAGTAACGGCTGCCGGTCCCGCGGCCCGACCCCGGCGCTTTCTGGATAATGCCGTCTTCTTCCAGGCGGACCAGGCGGTCAGCAAGCACATTGGTGGCAATGCCTTCTTCCGCTTGGAGAAATTCGGTGTAGCTGGTGCGGCCTTTGAACATCAGGTCACGAATGATGAGCAGCGACCAGGCGTCGCCGAATATTTCGAGCGCAAAGTGAATGGGGCAATCGGATTTGCGATGGCGGCGTCTCATGAGCGGCATTCGGCGTACTTGCTTTTAGCAAGTTAATTCTTACACGCCTACTTGCTAAAAGCAAGTTGAAACACAAGACCGGGCAAAGACATGGCGGAGAATGGGCCGGAGTTGACGCCACGCAGACGTGCTGCGCGTCTTGAGCAATCGCACACTTGGGCAAAGCCAGCCAATGGCATTCGGCCTCTGGGTATCTTTGTCCTCAACTGTAACTTGCACAAATCTCACGGATTACACAAGTATTACAATCGCTTGCCATCGCTGCTGCTAGGCTGGGAATCAGATAATAAAGCTTGACACCAAGGGAGACCCAGTAACCGTGAGCCTTACAAACGACAGGACGTTTCGCGAACCAATTGGCTGGATGACCACTTTTTTCATGGGCGCGTTCCACGTTGGAGCAATCATTGCGCTCTTCATGTTCACCTGGAAGGCGCTGGCTGTGGCCCTTTTCCTGTGGTGGGTTTCAGGGAGCCTTGGCATCGGCATGGGGTACCATCGGCTACTCACGCACCGCGGATACAAGACCCCCAAATGGATGGAATATTTTCTGACTATCTGCGCCACGCTGGCGCTGGAAGGTGGCCCGTTTTTCTGGGTGGCGACGCATCGCGTACACCACCAGAACACTGACGTGGAAGGCGACCCGCACTCTCCCCGCGACGGCGGCTTCTGGTCCCACATGGGCTGGATCGTGACCGGCCGGACCTTGCACAATCACTCCGCCGCACTGCTTCCCTACATTCCCGATCTGCGCAAAGACAAGTTTCATACGTTCATCAGCAAATGGCATTGGGTCCCGATCACCGTTCTTGGCATCGTGCTGCTTGCCGTTGGCGGCTGGTCCATCATGATGTGGGGCATCTTCGTTCGCACTGTGGTTGGCCTTCATGCCACATGGCTGGTAAATTCAGCCACGCACATGTGGGGATCACAACGTTTCCTAACCGATGACACCTCCAAGAACAGCTTTTGGGTCGCCATCCTGACGTTTGGCGAAGGCTGGCACAACAATCACCATGCCCATCCTCAGGCAGCCCGTCACGGCCTTGCCTGGTATGAGGTTGATCTGAACTGGTACGGCATATGCGCCCTGCGCGCTGTGGGCCTGGCCTGGGACGTTAAGGCGCCCAAACTGAAAGACGCCGTGAAGATCAAACCCGCCAAGGTGCCGATTGAACAGTTCTCGCCAGCGGCTTCCGGCGACGACTAGCTATTTTTACCGCAAAGGACGCGAAGGTCGCAAAGGACGAAGACGCATTTTGTTCTTTTGTTTGTCTTTGCGGCCTTTGCGGTGAAGTCCGCGAGTCTATTTTTACCGCAACAGTCGCGAAGGCAGCGAAGTCCGCTACAATTCACATCAGCCATGCGCATTACCAGCCGCGCCAAAGCGGTCGCTTTTTTTATCACCCTGGGCACATGCCTGGTGGGTCTGGCGCTTTATCTCAACGTCAGTTGGATGGTGCGCAACTGGCGTGAAATCGTACCGCTGGTGCTGGGCACAATCTTCTTTGTGCTGATCATCGCCGGCCTGGTCCTCTATACCATTTTTCTGGTCCGCGAAATTCGCAAAAATGAACAGCAAGATAGCTTCCTCAACGCGGTAACGCATGAGCTAAAGACGCCCATCACTTCCCTTCGCCTGTATCTGCAAACACTGGAGCGCCGTCCGCTGACGGAAGAACAACGCCGCGATTTTTACCGCCTGATGCTTGATGACACGGACCGCCTTCTGGGCACAGTCGAACAGGTGCTTCGCGCGGGGGAAGTGCGCCAGCGCAGCGCACGCAGGAACTGGCAGGATGTGGATTTCTCCACCATTATCCAGGAGAGCCTGGAACTGGCCCGACTGCGCCACGGTCTTCCTGAGGACGCTTTGCGCTTCGGCTCCGAACCGCCCAGCCCCATCACGCTCCTGGGCAACCCCGAGGAGTTGCGCACCGCAGTGGCCAACCTGATGGAAAATGCCGTCAAGTACTCCGGGCCGCACCCCGCCATTGTGGTGGACGTGCTCACGCCGGACATCGACACGGTGTTGCTGCGCGTCCGCGACAACGGCGTCGGCATCCCCAGCACCGAACTCAAACGCATTTTCAAGCGCTTTTACCGGGTGCAGAGCCCTTCCACCGGACAGGTCAAGGGAACAGGACTAGGGCTCTTTATTGTGCGATCCATTGTGCGCCGCCACGGCGGTGACGCATTTGCCGAAAGCGAGGGCGAAGGCCGGGGCAGCACCTTTACCATTCGCCTTCCACGGGTCTACCGGGTATGAGCCGCATCCTGATCGTTGAAGACGAATCGCACATCGCCCAGGGCATGCGCTTCAACCTGGAAGCCGAAGGCCATGCCGTGGAGATCACGGACAACGGAGAGGACGCGCTGAAGCGCCTGCTCAAGAACCACGAAGCTTTTGATCTGGTGGTGCTGGACGTGATGCTTCCCGCCAAGGACGGCTTTGTTGTGGCCAGCGAACTACGCCAGTCGCGCAACTACACTCCGGTGCTTATGCTCACCGCTCGCAGCCGTCCGGAAGATGTGCTCAAAGGCTTTGAGTCCGGCGCGGATGATTATCTGCCCAAGCCTTTCAATCTGGACATTCTGATCGCCCGCATCGGCAGCCTGTTGCGACGCAAGCAATGGTCGCAAACCGCCAATACACCTGCGCCATCCGTTTCCGCTGAATCTGATGAGTTTACTTTTGATGGCAAGACGGTTGACTTTCAAAGGCTGCAATTGCGCGCCGGCCAACAGACGTTTCAACTCACGCTGATGGAGATGGAACTGCTCCGCTACCTCATCCGCTGTAGCGGGCGGCCTGTTTCGCGCAAGGAGGTCCTGGAAAAAGTTTGGGACTTGAAGGAAGACACCGACACCCGCGCCATTGATAACTTCATCGTGCGCCTGCGGCGGTATATCGAAACCGAGCCGGGCAAGCCTCGCCATCTATTGACGGTGCGTGGCTTGGGATACCAGTTTGTCCCGGAACCTAAGGGGTAGCTGCCCGTCTTACCAACTGCTGTAGGCGGTTCCTTCTGAGCTGGTCAGGTTTGAGCCGCTATGTACGTCACTGATGCCTGGCTGGGTCTGGTCAAGGCTTGTTACGATGTCTTCCTGGGTTACTTGCCAGGTATCCGCCTTTTGGGTAAACGGATCTTTAGGGAGGGAGTGGAGATAACCGGCGCTGACCAGATCACTCAAATCCTGGGGGGCCTTCATCTTGTCCTGGGTGTACTGGTCGATGCAATCACGCATGCTACGCAGGTCCTGTTTCAGTACCGCTTCATTGGCGTGCAGCAAATGGAGCTTGTAAATCGGGATGGACACGCCCAGCAGGATGGCGATCATGGCGCAGACAATAATCAGCTCAATCAGAGTAAAGCCGCGCTGGCGCTGTCTTGAACTTGAGGCTGAATCGATCATATTTCTGGCTAAATCGATCATGGCGTTACCAATCCTTGTATTTGATTCCGTTCATGCCCGTGCCATCTGACTTTGAATAAACGTCAAACACGTTCTGGCCGCCCCATGAGTCTGAAGTAGGATCATCCTGCATGGAGCGCAATCCCCAATCCGTGGTGCCCTTCATGGGGTCAACAGGGATGCGGCGTAAAAAGCGCAATTTTTTCCCGCCGGCAATTTCAACTCCGTTGACCAGAGTATCCAGGTCCGGAGGATATCCCTGCGAATCCAGGTTGATTCGGAAGGCGTTCTTATCGGCAGCGTCTTTGTAACGATCAATGGCGGCGCGCATTTCCCAGAGATCGCGACGCAACTCGGTTTCCCGCTGCCGTCTGATGCTGACACGCGCAATCGGTAAGGCCGCACTCATCAGGATCAGCAGAATCGTGATCACGATGATCATCTCCATCAGCGTGACGCCCCGCGACCGCCGATGCAGACTGCTTGCCCCGATGCCTCTCCGGTATAAGAGGCCGCGACTCACGAGATCAGCTTTTCCTGACGTCATACAAACCTGCAAGCCTCTAGTTTACGTTAACCGCTGCCTGAGATCCCAGCACCTCAACCAATTGGTTCTGACTATTGCGGGCTCCAGGCATAGATATAGAGACTGCGCCAGTTCCCTTGGCTTTGGCCATAAATAAAAGGCTAAAAACCGTGCCATCACCGGAGACTCCCGCCGAGCCCGGTGGGCGCTGGGCCGTTACCTGTAGCTTGCCCGCGGCGGAATCGTCGCGATAGACCAGGGCCACCTGCTGGCCGTCCTTGGCCAGATAGTCTCCGTTGGAGACGCTGACAAACTGTACAACTCTAGCGTCATAACTGATCTGAATAGGGACCGCCGCAATGTCTTGCCCATGGGCCAGAACAATGTTCAGCGCAAATGTGCTGCCCTGCTGCGGGGCTACATTCTCGGGAGCCAGTTTCAGGCTGACCTGTCCGCCTGTCGACGACGGAGGGGCAGGCGTTGCTTCCGCAGGGACTGACCCTGTTGGCGAGTTCTGCCCTGCCGGAGGTGTTGCCCGTTGCGGCGCTGGCTGGACCACAGGCGGCGTTGCGATAGGCCGTTCCGCCGTAGTAGCACGCGGCGCCGGCACTGGCTGGGAAGGCGCTGCGACGGTTGTGGCTGGCGCGCTTTCCACCTGAGCGGCAGGCTGCTTGCCAGCGATGCGCAGATCAATGCTACTGCCAGTTCCAACGTCGAAGGCCCGGCGGTTCAGTTCACTCAACTCCTGGCCGCGAACAACATGCGGGACCAGCAGAAAGACAATCTCGTTGTTGATATGGTCGACCTTCTCCGAAGAAAACAGGTATCGCAGGAGCGGGATCTGGCCAAGAAATGGCGTACCGCTCTTGGTCCTGGCTTCCTGCTGTTCCAGAATGCCGCCCAGCAAGCTGACCTCTCCGTCATTAAGGCGAATGGTTTGCTCCGCTTTGCGCGTGCTGATAATCGGCTGGGTAATACCGCCGATAGTCGACTGGCTGCTCACGTTGGAGATTTCCATCGACAACTTGAGACTGACCTGGCCGTCCGGATGCACGCGCGGTGTGATCTCCAGGATCACGCCAACGTCGGTATAGCTGAACTGGGTGTTCACGCCAACAGCGCCTACCGCGGTACCTACCCCGAGCGGGCTTCCGAACGAACCGGTAGCGATGGGAATCTTGTCGGCAATCTTGAGCGTTGCTTTTTCATTGTCCGTGGCGCGGATGCGCGGGCTCTGTAGGATCTTGGTGTCATCGTCGTTAAAAAGCGCCTGGGCTTTTACGGAGTCAATGGTCAGCGCGTAGCTGGTGGAGTTCAGGTGCTGTATGTCATTAAAGTTGAGACTCGTGGTGGTTGAGCCGGTGCCGCTGGTAGTGGTGGTCGGCGCCTGAAGAGAGACCGTGGCGTTCTGAGGAGGAACTATCCCCAGAGTGCGCCCCTTGTCCTTCCGTACCTGGGCCACCACAACATCAATCACCACTTCCGGCTTGGACTTATCAATGTCATCAATCATCTTCGTCGCCAGCGCCAGTTGGTCGGGTGTGCCCTTAATAATGATGGCGCTCTGCGAAGGGACCTGCTGGATGCGTTGCAGTTCCAGCACGGTGCGAAGCGCGTTTACCATGTCCTGTAGATCGGTTGCGGCGGAAACATTGCCGAGATAAAACGTCTTCACGACGTTTTGCTCCAACTCGCGGCGCTTGGCCTGCGAATCTTGTGCGACAAAAATGGTATTAGGCGTGACCGGACGCCAGAATGTGCGGGATTCCAGGGCCACGATGTCGAGCGCTTCCATCAAACTTACCTTTTGCAGCTTCATGGGCAGCCGGCGTGAGGTGTAGTCGGGATCAAACAGAACGTTGATGGCTGCTAGTTTCCCAATCGTCTCATAGATGACCTTGGTGTCTTCACTGGAAAACTCCAGGTTGGTCAGCGGGATGTTGGAAATTGGAGCCAGTTCAATTGGAGAGCCCGCCGACTCAAGACGTTTGCGCAAAGGGTCGTCGTCCTCTCTTTTACTCGACGGACCTTTGCCTCCGCCAGAGTCCTTCTGCAACATCTGTTGCGTGCGGCGAATCTCCTGCAATGCCAGGTCATTGCTGGGATCAATTGCAGCCGCCTGCTGGAACAGGACGATCGCTTCCTGTAATTTGCCCTGCTCGCGCAATTTTTGCGCTCGCTTGATCTTCACCGCCGCAGCTTCAAAACGCATGCGCTCATACGGCAGGCGGTATCTGAGTTCCTGAGGCTTCTGGTCATAGGCCGCTTTGTAATAGTCGTACGCGGCCTCGTAATCCTGGCGGGCTTCCGCTTTCACGCCCTTTTGGTAGAGAGATTTGGCTGATTCTCCGGCTGATACAAGGGCCGTAAGAATAAATAAAAATGTGAGGGTGCTCGCTGCCTTCCTCATACGCTCCTGCCCGTTGCTATGGTTTGGTCTAAGTCCTGGTTTATCAGGAAAATGGGGGGCAAAGCCCGCTATATCATCCGGCCAGATCCTATTCGGAAAGCCAAATTATACACGGTAATCTGTTCCCTACCTAGAACGACTTGGAACCCAAGCTTTGCGCTGTGTTAGCATAAAAATTTTGCTGTGTGCCTCAAAGAGCTAACATGTCCCGCCAGACAACCCATCAAATTGAGCCGAACAAGCCCAAGAACGTCAAGCGCGATCCCGTCGCTTCCGGCGAGCGCGATGCCACGTTCAATCGCGCGGCAGGCCACAACTATTTTCTTGAAGACAAGTTTGAAGCCGGAATCGTGATGACCGGATCGGAAGTTAAGTCCGTTCGCGCCGGTCTTGCCAACCTGAAAGACGGCTTTGCCCTCATTAAGGACGGCGAATTGTGGCTGCTCAACGCGCATGTCGGCGCTTATGAGCACGGCGGTTACGCCAACCATGCTCCTCTTAGAACGCGCAAATTGCTGGTCCATGCGGAAGAATTGAGAAAGCTGGAGATCAAAACCCGGCAGCGTGGTTACACGCTGGTCCCCACGCGCATGTATTTCAAGAATGGAAAACTGAAATGTGAGATCGCCCTGGCCAAAGGAAAACAGGCCTGGGACAAACGCGAAACGGAGCGCCGCCGCACCGCCGACAAGGAAGCCCGCGAGGCCGTGGCACGCTCCAGGAAACAATAAGCGCAATTCAATCGCAATCAAGAAAGGCCATCTATGGATATACGACTGATCGCAACAAGCTTTGCTGAAGTTGAGACCGAATGTCTGGTCACGATCGCATTGGACCACGGGGCTTCCAATAACGGAGCCAAACAAAAGAGCGAACCCAAACTTGCCGTGAAAGATGCGGCCCTGGAAAAGGCCGTGGCCGACCTGATCACCAGCGGTGAGATCACTGGCAAAAGCCTTGAGGCGATCTTGCTGCACCGGCCGCAGGGGCTGAAGGCGCAACGATTGCTCGTGATCGGAGGCGGCAAGGCCAAGAGTTTCAGTTCCGTGGAATTGCGCAAAGCCGCTGGGACGGCCGTCCGCTATTTAAAGCCGAAGATGATCAAGAGCTGCGCGTTTGTTCTGCCCGATCTCTCCACCGGCGCGGAAGACGCGATGCGCTCTATTGTGGAAGGCGCACTGGTGGCCGATTTTGATCCTGACACATATCGCAGTGAGCGCAAAGACCTGCGCATGAAAGAAGTCGCGGTGGCGGCTGCGCCCGGATCGGACCAGGGCAAGCTACAGCGCGCACTGGAGCAGGCGCGCGCCGTCGGCGACTCCCAGAATTTTACCCGCGAACTGGTGAACGAACCCAGCAACCGGATGACGCCGACCATGCTGGCCGATCGCGCCAAAAAGATGTGCGATAGCGTTGGACTCAAGTGCGAACTGATGGGCCCGGACAAGATCAAAGAACTGAAAATGGGTGCTTTCTGGAGCGTGGCCCAGGGATCGGACGAAGAACCTCGCCTGATCGTGATGCGTTACGAACCGCAGGGCGCGCCGGAAAAACCCGTGCTCGGGCTGGTGGGCAAAGGCGTTACCTTTGATACCGGCGGTATCTCCATTAAACCAGCGGACGGCATGGAGAAAATGAAATATGACATGGCCGGCGGCGCGGCCATGATCGGGGCCATGCGCGCCATCGCTCTGCTGAAACCCAAAGTCAAAGTGATTGGCATTGTCTGCGCCACGGAGAACATGCCCAGCGGCAAAGCACAGAAGCCCGGCGACGTACAGATTGCCATGTCCGGGAAATCGATTGAGATCATTAATACCGACGCCGAAGGCCGCCTCGTCCTGGCCGATGGCTTGCACTATGCCCGCACCCTGGGTTGCACGCACCTGATTGACGCAGCCACGCTCACCGGGGCCTGCGTGGTGGCCCTGGGCCACGTGAATGCCGGTGTCTTTGCCAACGACGAAGATGCCTTCCAACACTTTACCCGCGCACTCCAACGCTCGGGAGAAAAATTCTGGCGCCTGCCGCTCGATCCTGAATACCTGGAGATGATCCGCTCCAATATCGCTGACATCGTAAATTCCGGCGGACGTTTCGGTGGAGCCAGCACAGCGGCCATCTTCCTTAAAGAATTTGTGGAAGATACGCCCTGGCTGCATTTGGACATCGCCGGCACCGCATGGATGGATGAGAACAAGAGCTGGATCGCCAAAGGGCCGTCCGGCATTGGAGTAAGAAGCCTCATAGAGTTTGTGAAGAGTTTTGAGAATGGGAATTAGAGGGCTGTTGGCTCTTAGTTGTTAGCTAGTAGCCGCTAGCTGCTAGCTTTTTACTTTTGACGATTAGAGCAGTTCCATCGAGTTGCTGTGTCCAAAGACCTGGATTCTGTCGCAGGGGACACGAGATATATCCGGCACAATTTCATCTAGACATGGCGTCCGCACGAGCATGTTCGTGAAAACAGATATTCTCCAGGGATTAACAGTGAGACGTGGCAGTGCCACGTCTCTACGTCCGGTCTTCGGTGGTCACAAGCAACTTGTTCGTTCCTGTCCTAAACTCGGCGGAAGTGGGGTCACATTGCTCAGTGTGACATATGCCAAGTGGCCCGTTTTTCAAAAGCAACTGGCTGTTTGCCCGCACCGGAAACAACCATTCGACTTTTCTCCAGCAGGGTCTATCTGCGCATGTTCGCGGAATCTGCGGCTGAAGGTTTTTCTTCATGTCCTTGTAGAGCGCCTGCGTTGCAGTTGGCAGGAGCGTTCACTGGATTGCAGCGCGAAACGCCTCCCTGTGGGAACTGCACGCCGTAACCTTCTGGGGATTTCTCCATAAAAGGAAAGTCGGTGCTGACTAGTTGGGCGCCGCTGGCCAGCGCGGCATCGCGGACGGCGAGGCCGTTCGGTCTTCCCTGCTGCAAGTCCGCGTCAGCGCGAGTGCGGACGATGTAGCCCTTCTTGATCAGATCAGGGATCGCAGGAGCGTCATGCTGGGAGTCGTTCACCTCTACAAAGGCCGCATCCGGTTCGCCCGGACGCGCGTTGGTGAAAATCACGCGATGGCGCAACGCGGGGTGATCCTGGGTGTAGATAGGGCCGACTTTGCGCTGGTCCATGAGAAAGACTACTTTCCCCAGCGAGCGCTTCAGGCACGGCCAGCCGTCCTTCAACACAGCCTCTTCCAATGTGGAGCGTGCGCCGCGGACCTGGTCCGGAGTAACAAGTTCATCATCGCTGAAGACGCTGCGAATCTCGGCGTCAAGAGCGTCAAAGACCTGCGGGGTAAACGCTTCCGGCGTGGTCATAAACTCAGGATGTTCCCTGCTCTCTTTTGTCTCAATCAGAATGAAGATCGGAAGATGCCCGGGATGGGCCTTTGACCAGCGACGCACCGTCTGCAAGCACCCGATGAAGGGCTGGCAGTTGCTGCGGTAGTCCAGGTCTTGTATGTGCATGACCTTGAAGCCCGGCTTGTCGAACAGGTGCTGCGGATCGAAATCGGGGTCGTGCGCGATTCCAGCATCCGCCATCATCTTTGGCCATGCTGGGTGCGAATAGAGTCCGCCTTTGGAGTCCGCGTAAATATCAAGCTCAATCTGGCGGACACCGTCGTTGAACTGCTGCTCCAGCGCCGGATGAGAGTAGCTCAGAGCGTCCGCAGCTTTGGGATTGCGCGCGCGCAGAAATTCCATTTCATGCGGGCCCAATCCCGCGTGATAGCTGTTATGGCTGCCGATGACCTGAATCTGGTTGACCCGCACTTCGTTGTCGCAGTCCGCAGATTTGCCCTCCCCGGCAAATCGCATTGCAGTCAATAACGATATAAAAACGACTACAGCCATTTGGCACAACCGCCACGGCGCAAGAATCCTCACGATCAAAGTGTCCTTTCAGTATTCCGCTCATGTTATAGGACATGGGTGGAAGAGCGGCCCTTTTTAGGGTCGCGAAAAGTAATTTATAAGGTGCGCTTTTAGCGCTGGTGGGGACACCCAGGCTAAAGCCTATTTTTTTACCACATCTTTCTCACGGCCCTAAAGGACCGTTCTTCCACCAGTTCTAAAACGCAAACCGCAGAGCAAACTGTATCTGCCGGGCCGGGAAAGCCTGCGTGATCGATCCAAACGTAGCGTTGCTGACATTGCCATCCGGCGCAAAGAAGTTCGTTCGGTTGAGCAGATTGAACATCTCCGCGCGGAACTCCAGACTTCTATTTTCTGCCGCAAGCGAAAACTGCTTGTGCAGAGCGAGATCGAGCTGGGTGAAATTAGGGGCCCGCATTGAGTTCCGTCCCGCATTGCCAAAGGGCTGGCTGGGATCGGGGATTTGCAGAGCGCTCTTGTTAAAGAAATTGGTAAGCGCAAATGGAGTTCTAACGTAAGCGCTGGAAGGGTTCAGCGGATCGCCAACGATGTTGGGCCGGTACGTGGGCAGACCGCTCACGTTGGCCGCCGAACTGGGACTGTACGTGAGTGTTACCGGCAACCCGCTGGAGGCCGTATTGATGGCGGACATCTGCCAGCCGCCTAGAATGCCCTTCACCAAAGCCGGCGCATCCGAACCCCAGCGGCGTCCCTTGCCATACGGCAGATCGTAGACCAGAGACAGAACATCATTGAAGGGCTGATCGTAGCCGGAAACGCCGCGCTCGCTGGCGATGTCGCGGATGTTCACGCGGGAATTGTCGCCGTTGAAAGCTTCCAGATGGCCGGAAGCGTTATCAATTCCTTTGGACCAGGTAAACGAATTCAGCAGGTAAAGTCCCTTGGTGAACTTTCTTTCGAACTTTACTTGCAACGCATGGTAGTCAAGATATCCCCCGCCAAAGGCGACCTCAATGGTACTGAAGTTCGAAATTGGGCGACGGCTCTGCAAAGATACGTTCTGGCTGGGAAGATTTGCGTTGGCCTGATTGAAGTCACCCAGGATCATAAGATGAACGGCGTGACTTCCCACATAAGCCACATCCAGGACCATGTTCGGTGATAATTCACGCTGCACGGTCAAATGCCAGTTCTGGACATATCCAGTTGGATTGTCCGGTGGAATGTAGCGGGCCTGCGCGCGCAGGGGATTGAAGTTTGCCGGTGAAGCAAAATTCGGACTGTAACCCTGCTGGGTCAACCGGAAGCAGGTTGCTGGGTCCTGGCCGGCGCTGCAAACGCCCTGGCTTGGTGTCTGGTCAATCGTGGCATCAACCACATTGGGACCGTTGTAAGCCAGAAGATTTTCTCCGCCGAGCCGGTTGAACTGCACGTAGCTGATGCCATACGCGCTGCGAACAACCGTCTTAGGCGTGATGTTGTAGGCCAAGCCGACGCGCGGCGCCCAGTTGTTCGTCTGCATATTGACTAGAGATCGACCGGAGATGGAATCGCCATGCGCCTGAATCAGCGAATGCGTGGCGGGATCAAAATTCGCCAGCCGGTTATCGGAAACCCATTGCGGAACATTCAGTTCGTAACGCAGGCCGATGTTCAGGCTCAACTTGTTGTTCACTTTCCAATCGTCTTGCGCGTACCAGGAGTGTAGTTGCTGGTTGTAGTCAACAACCGCCACATTATTGAGTTCGTAGTGGCTCCGTGCGCCAAAGAGAAAATCCGTGAGGTTGTACGCCTGCTGCTGTTCCAGAGAAACACTGCCTGTCCCGGAGCGGCTGAATTGTCCGGAGTACTGATCAAGACCATACGCGGGATTGAAATCACTGATCGTGGTGCGTATGTCTTGGAATTCGTAGCCAAATTTAAGACTGTGACGTCCGCGCAGGAGCGAATAGTTAATCTTGGGATTCACGACGAAGGGATTCTGAAACTGCGGATTTGAAGTCTGCCGGCCAAACTGGCTGAATCCTGTGACGGATTGGCTATTCAACGCGCCTGCGAGCCGGTCAATGGTCGGGACGCCGGGAATGCCCGCGAGAAGGCTGGGCTGTCCCAAACCAATCGGGCTCTTTCCACCTTCTGTCCAAGTAAATCCGATGCGCGCATCGATCAGCGACTTGGGCGTCAACGTATAAGTTGTGCCGGATGCAATCTGTTGATTGAAGACTTTTACGTTGCCGTTAGCGTTGCCGCCCGCGGGTCCGGGAATGGCTGGTGGATCAAAGATCGCGGCCTGGCGTTCGCTGAAGCGGAAGAACGCAGTGAGCTTTTGGTTGAAATACTGGTCCAGCCGAATATCACCTTTGTCGTCATTGATCGCGGCGCGCGGCTGCGAAACAAAGTTGTTGCTGTTCCCCGGTTGATTGGACAGCGGCAGAGCGCTCAAGACGGACTGAGCAAAGGGCGTAATCAGGTTCGAGGGAACAATTCCGTTGGCAAATACCTGGCCGGTGATCGGGTTGCGTATCGGTATGGGCGCGCCTGCGGCGGTGTGAAAATTGCCGGCGCGCTGGTCGGCTGTTGGCACAGTGGCCGATGCCAGCGACGTGGTAATGCGCCGGAACCCTTCATAGTCGGCAAAAAAGAAAGTGCGGTTCTTGAGGATGGGGCCGCCGACCGAGGCGCCAAACTGGTTCTGGATGAGCGTCGGCTTCACGCCGCCTACCGGCGCAAATGGGCCGATGGCGTTCAACACCGTGTTGCGCAGATATTCCCACGCAGCACCGTGGAACTGATTGCCACCACTCCGCGTGGTCACGTTGATCACAGCGCCGGAAGCGCGGCCGTATTCGGCGCCATAGTTATCGGTCTGGACTTTGAATTCAGAAACCGCATCCGGCGTAAGCTGAATGACTTGATTGGAAAACCCCTGGTTTGAGGTGCCGTAGGCATTGTTGTCCAGGCCGTCGATCAGGAAATTGTTCAACGCGGAACGCTGGCCGTTGACGTTGAAGGACGCATCCCGGTTTGAAGTCGTCTGGTTTTCCAGCACTGACTTGCGCACTCCGGGGACCAGCAGCGAAAGGTCCGCATAGGCCCTGCCGTTCAAAGGCAGGTTGACAATCTCACGGCTGGTGATGACCTGTCCCCGATCGCTGCTGTCCGTCTCCAGTACCGCTGGCTGCGCGTTGACGGTGATTTCCGTGCCCACTGAGGCCACCGGAAGTTTGAGATCGATGCGCTGGCGGCTGTTCACGGTTACCGCCACGTCTTGCACGATTGCTTTGTCAAAGCCCTGCTTTTGGGCAATGATCCGATAGCGGCCAACGCTCACGCCAGGAAATTCAAAGTTCCCGTCTTCCCCCGTGAGGCGGCTGACGGATATCCCTTTTTCCAGGTTAGTCAGGGTGACAGCAGCTCCAGGAATTACCGCATCGGATGCATCACGGACCGAGCCCAGCACGGTAGCAGTATCAAACTGCGCCGTGGCTCGAGACCCAAGTGCTCCCAGGACAATGACAAAGATCACGGCGTAGCGTAGGACGTCGCGCATGGTGATATTCATGATGAGGAAGTTAACTAAGCATCATTGAAAACACGTTAAAGGCGGGTTAGAGACAGATGAATTTAAGAAATACAGAAAAGCAGGATTTTGGTTATTGGCTATTGGCTCTTAGCAGCCGCCCGATGGTTCGTATTTCTTTTAGCCGGGTTTTATCTGCGTGTATCTGCGGCCAAGTGTCGCGGCTTGGCGCTGGTCGCGTTCAAGCAAAGCATTGTAGAAATGGCTTTAGCGGCCAACAACAGAGTGGCCGACAGCCAAGAGCCAGGAGCCAATGGCCGTCAAGCCACCACCAGCGCAAAGGCCAAGCCGTCATAGCCCTTCACGCCCACGGTTTGTACGGCGGTGGCGATGACGCGCGGCTCCGCGGCGATCAATTCATTCATGCGGCGCACGCCGAGCACATTGGCATCGGTCGAGTTTGCATCGGTCACAGCGCCTTTGCGCACCACGTTGTCGGCGAGGATCAGCGTCCCGGGCCGAGACAGCTTGAGCGCCCAGGTGAAGTAGTTCGGGTAGTTGTTCTTGTCGGCATCAATAAAGATCAGATCAAAGGGACCGCTGCCTTCGGCAGCCAGTTTCGGCAGAGAATCGAGCGCCGGCCCCACGCGTACCTCAACCATATTGGCCAATCCGGCGTTCGCGATGTTGGCGCGGGCCACTTCGGCGTGCTTGCTTTCAAATTCCAGCGTGATCAGACGTCCATCCGAGGGAAGGGCCCGCGCGAGCCAGATGGTGCTGTAACCGCCGAGCGTGCCCAGCTCCAGAATCCGCCGGGCGCCCATCAATCGGGCGAGAAGAAAGAGCATTTTGCCCTGGTTGGGCGCGACGCTGATGGTCGGCAGACCAGCGGCGTCGCTGGCTTTGAGCGCCGCGTCCAGCGCGGGATCGGGTTTGACGAGCAGACCGGAATAGTATTGGTCAACCGCATTCCATGTTTCCTGAGACATTTTTTCCTGGGGCGTCGTTTCTTGGGGCATCTGTCACCTTGAGCTTTCATTTATAAACAGCATTTATCGCAAGTAGCTGCTGCTCACGCCTTCTTCTTCGTCGTTGGTTTGGGCTTGAGCGTCTTGGCGTATTCGTAACTCAATTCAAGATACTTCCGCAATTCTTTCGTGTTCTTCAACAAAGAATCTGGCACAGCCACATATTCTTTCATCACGGCGCCGTAGGCCTCAAACAGCTTGGTCTTATATTTCTTCAGAAACTCCTCGCGCTGGGTCCCAGGAAGCCTGATAGCCAGGCGAGATTGATGCAGGAGCGTAAACATGTTTCCATGCAGAGACGTGTAAGGATTGTCCGCGCCCTTGCGTTCGATCTTTGGGTTGGTGGCAATGAGTTTGTCATACAGAGCTTCTTGATCGGTCGGGACATTCTTCTTTTTCTGTTTGACCGGTTTCTGTTTGATCATTTTTTCCATCCAATTGGCAAACCATGGATTGCTGGCAATAGCTCAGGTTGCGACAATTGCAAGAACCCTCTTGCCTTTAACCAACACTCCAGGGCACTCCCGCTGTAGCAGTGTTCGCGATGTTCAAAACTAATGGGTTGGGATCAATGGACTTGACCAGTTGTCTCAGCCTTTGTAGCACGCTGGCGGGAAATCCTACGGGAAACAGCGCAGAATGTGGGCCGACGTGTGGTTCCAGATGCAGCACAACGCGCTTGGCTGGCGCTGATAGGGCGATACTGGAATGCCTTTTCTCAGAGGCAACCGTTGCATTCGTCGAAGCGTGTGATAATCCATCCAGAGTGTCCGTGGTCTTGTCCGCCACTGTCTGCGCCAGCCCTGCTATTTTAGATGGGATTGGTGGATAGGGCATGCGAAAGTCTTTCGCCTCTATCAGCCAAGTCACAGATGGAGCGGCAGGGTTCTCAACAGCCACCACATCCATCGCCTTCTTGCCCGCGTGACTCAAGGCTACGGCATAATGCTGCCACTTGTCATAAAGCTCAGCGGCAACTTCTGGTGCAAAAGTGAATTGCAGAGAATCAACTTGGAGTGTGGGCATGCAGTATCAATCTTCGCGAGAGTCATTTGCAGGCGTAACCGGCACACCCATCTCGGTATCCACGTAGCGTTCAGACTGCTGCAAGTCTTCGTCCAAGGCGGCAATGCTGCCCACATCATCCATTGTCTTGCCCTGGCTCACAGTTACAGCACCTTCGGTGCTGATATGGAGGCCGAAATAACTCGTATCGAGCTTTTTAGACTCGCGCTGTTGCAATATGTGAAGTTCACGCAGAAGAAACAGGCTATGCGTGGCAATAAAAACTTGAATACCGTTACGTGCGATCTGAAGAATCGTCCCGGCGATAGTCTTGATGATCTTAGGATTGAGATTTGCTTCGGGCTCATCCCAAAAGAGATAGCCTTTATCGAGAAGCGAGCCGGTTGCAATCAGCCGAGCAATAGTCGCAAGTTTGCGTAAGCCTTCGGCAACGAGATGCATCTCCATGGCGCCGGACGAAGACAGGTATAGATAGAATCGGCCTGACGGATCCAATTCCACTTTGCCACCCATAGCCTCTTCGAGAGGGACGAGCAGTTTTTTGATGCGGCTTTCGCGAGGTCCTCGCGCCAAAGGCGCACCTAGCAAAATACAAGTATCCCGCCACGTCTCCTCGAAAGACAGACGCGTTGTTTCATAAAGTGATACGAACCCCGGATAAATTGTCAGGAGTTCACGTGTGGGAAGAAAGACCGGCAGCTTCTCCACACGCTCCGAGGGCATGGATTCAATTTCTACTTCGGTCTTGGCTCGGTTTGAAAATCCAAACTCCAGGTTCAGATTCGGTACGTTGAACTTATAACTTAACCGGCACTTGCTAAGACCTTGTTTTCGGCGAACCAAACGGCTAAGCCCGTCCGGACAAAACACACCCTGTAATTTGTCTCCCAAAGCCAATTGGAGTTGGGCCTTGCTGGGGAGATCGGTCGTGCCATCCTTTGAACGGGCGGCACTCACGGCTATGGCGGAGTATGCCGCCTTGAGCACATGCGTCTTGCCCGTACCGTTTTCACCGATGACCACATTGAGGTCCTTCCCAAACGCGAATTGCGTGTCCGGAAAGACGGTAAAACTCTCGAGATGAAGTGATTTCAGCAAGTTCCCATCCAGATTAACAATTATCGACGACTAAAATGCTTCTTAAATAACTTTTCCGCCCGCTTTGCACCCTCTTCCGTCATAACGACCGACTTTGCTTTGGTAGCAGGATCAGAGATGTAACCTTTGGCGTGCAACCGGTCCAACACCTCCCAATCGTGTCCCTTCCACGCGCGGTGGCCCTCATGGATGGTCAGGTGAAGCAGCGCAAGAACCATTTCGTCTACTTTATCGAGGTTGTACTCCATGTTCTTGTACCTCTGGAATGTTACCATCTGGTGACTTTGCTCACATCACTGGCGGTGCAGTAATCCCCATCAACTCCAGGCACTGAATCAATGCCCGACGCACCACTGCTGCGGTAGCCAGTAGGAAGCGTTTCCGCGCTTCATCGGCTTCCGTGAGGATGTGGTGCTTGTGGTAGAAGTTGTTGAACTGCTGCGCCAGTTGGAAGACGTATTTAGCAGCGTAAGCAGGCTCGGTTGTGGCGATGCACTGCTCCACTATGCTGGAAAGCTGCCCGGCGGTGAGCCACAGTTGCCAGATTTCGTCGTCTTCTTTCAAGAACCGCAAATCAATCTCTCCTGAAAGAATATCTTCCGCACTCAAAGCCGCCTTGCGGAAGATATTGGTCGCGCGCACGACGGCATACTGGGCGTACGGGCCGGTTTCGCCTTCAAAGCTGAGCGCTTCTTTGAAATCAAAGGCGATGACTGAGTTCTTGGTGAACTTGAGCATGAAGTAGCGCAGCGCACCGATGGCGATCTGCGACGCAATGTCACGGCGTTCGGATTCCTGCATCTCCGCGTGGCGCGTGTCCACTTCCTTCTGCGCGGCAGCGATGAGCGAGTCGAGCAGATCGTCGGCCTTTACGCCGAAGCCTTTTCGTCCGGAGACCTCAATGTAAGAGCGCTTCTGGTCTTCGCCGCTTACCTCATAGCCCAGGTCCATTGCGCAACGCGGTGTAAGCGCCACCATCTCGTAAGAAAAGTGATGATAGTTTTCTGCTTGTCCGCTGTGGCCCAAGCCGCGTATGGCTTCAATCACGTTGTTCTGCGGATCGGCCTGGCGCGAGTCGATCACGTTGTAGATCGCGTTCACGCCGCCGAAATGCGGATGGTCCTGCTCACCCGTCTCGGCGGAAATCCAGACCTGGCGGCCATCGGGGTATTGATAAAAATGCCGATAGCCGAAGTCGCGTCCCAGCAGGCCGAACTTCCACAGATGGTAGGCAATATCCTTGCCGACATAGGTCACGGTGTTGTTGGAACGAACAATGACTTTTGCGTCTTCGTCGGGGCCTTCATCTTTCGGTTCCGCGTCCGTCGCAGCCTCGGCGGGTTTGCCGCCAGCGCGCTTCATCACCCAGCAACCCTTATTTTTGCCTTCGTTCTCAAAGTAGAGCACGCCTTTCTGCTTCATTTGTTCGAAGGCCAGGTCCCAGAAATGCAGATGCAGTATCTCGCTCTCCTGGGGCAGAAAATCATACTGGATGCCGAGCCGCTGCATGGTTTCCAGATGCCGGCGAATGATCGCGTCGGAAATCAACTTGCCGATCTCCGCGGCCTGGTTGCCGCCCTTCTCAATGTCATGCAGGGTCTGAAGACGGAGCTTCACGTTCTCTTTATTTTCTTCGTACGATTGAGAAACACGCGCGTAAAGGTCCCAGCAGTAATAGTCGAACGGCTTGCCGCCGGAGCCGTGGGCGATCAGCGCTTCAATCTCGCTCCGGGTTTTCTTTTCGATGTAAAGAAAGCCCACCACTACGTCCGCCACCTGGACGCCCGTGTTGTCGATATAGTTCTGCACGTCCACGCGCGCGCCGGCGGCCTGTAGCAGACGAACAAAGGTGTCGCCGAGAATCGCGTTGCGGAGGTGTCCGATGTGCGCCGCTTTGTTGGGATTGATGCTGGTGTGCTCCACCAGGACCTTCTGTCCCGTGGCGGACCCAGGACGCGATCGCGCTTGCAGAAGGACACGCGCGGCCTCCTGTCGGTTGAGCCGGGCATTGATGTAGCCCGCGCCGGCGACTTCAAACTTTTCGAATCCCGGAACCTGGCCCAGACCGGCGACGATCTCTTCCGCGATCTTGCGCGGCGGCTTGCGCAGCTTCTTGGCCAGTTCAAAGCTGAGCGGCAGCGCGTACTCGCCTAATCCGACGTTGGGCGGCTGGTCGATCACCAGGCGAGGCATGTCAAGGTCATATTGCCGTTTCAGAAGATCACGAACGCACTGGGTAAGCTGCTGCTGGAGTTCCAGATACAAAATGTTCTGCCTTTGTGAAAATGTTTGGTGGTTGGAGCAAATTGCAAGCGTAAGTTGCTGATGAAAAAGGCGATTATAACAAAGAGCAGCGCTCGCAGCGGTTTGACGCCACGGCCCACTGACCCTATGATGAAAAATGCAGAGTTGAGCTGTTCTGTGGTCTGGTTTTCCAGCAAACTCTCCCGGTCGCCAAGCTGTAGACAACTCCTATGCGCATTGCCTATCTAGAATGCTTTTCCGGCATCAGCGGCGACATGTTCCTTGGCGCCCTGGTGGATGTCGGCGTTCCGCCTGAGCTCTTCACCCGGACCGTGAAAGCCCTGGGCGTGGATGCGCGTCTGGAGATCTCACGCGTGGACCGCAGCGGCATCAGCGCTACCAAAGTAGACGTGATCGCCGCCGGAGAGAAGGAGCTGCCGCGGGAAGAGTTCGCCGCGAGCGCAGGGCATAGCCACGCTGGGCATGAGCACAAAAAAGAAGATCGTCACCACGATCACGACCATAGCCATGAACACACGCACGAACATGGCACGCACTCGCATCATTCTCATCGGGGACTGAAGGAAATCCGGCAGATCATCAACCAGGCGGCGATCAGCCAGACTGCAAAAGATCGCGCGATCAAGATTTTTGAGGCACTGGGCGCGGCCGAAGCAAAGATCCACAATACCGACATCGAAAAGATCCATTTCCATGAAGTCGGGGCGATTGACGCGATTGTGGACATCGTATGCGCTTGCGTCGGCGCGGAAGCTCTGGGTGTGGATGAATGGATTTGTTCGCCACTCAATGTCGGCGGCGGCACGGTGGTTTGCGCCCACGGCACCTTCCCGATCCCCGCACCGGCGACGTTGGAGCTGCTGAAAAACGCTCCAGTCTACTCAGGCGAGATCCAGAAAGAACTGGTCACACCCACAGGCGCTGCCATTGTGAATGTGCTGGCCAGTAAGTTCTCTCGGTTTCCGGCGATGAAGACGAAAAAGACCGGCTACGGAGCGGGCACGCGGAGCTTCAAGAGTTTTCCCAACGTGCTCCGGCTTAGCGTAGGTGAAACGGTGGAAGAGAATTTGTCACTAGTCCCTATGGAAGAAATCAGCGTTCTGGAAGCGAATGTGGACGACATGACGCCGCAGATTTTTGGTTATGTCATGGACCGGGCCTTGCAGGAAGGCGCGCTGGACGTGTTTGGAACGTCCGTGCAGATGAAGAAGAACCGTCCGGGTATGTTGCTCACGGTGCTGTGCCAGACGGAAGACAGCCAGCGCCTGACGCGCATGATTTTTACCGAGACCACCACACTTGGGGTTCGAATGCGGCAGGAAACCAGGGCGCGGCTGGCGCGCCGCCATGTGAGCGTCGGCACAAAATGGGGCGAGATTCGCATGAAGCTGGCCAACCTAAACGGTAGTGTCAGCAACTATGCTCCAGAGTATGAGGACTGCCGTCGCATCGCCGAGCAGCAGCACGTACCGCTGAAGACGGTCATGCAGGAAGCAATCAAGGTTTATCTGGAAGAAAGCCATGGATAAGGGCCAGAAATTCTACATTACGACCCCCATTTATTACGTGAACGCGCGCCCGCACATTGGGCATGCGTACACCACGCTGGTGTGTGACGCTATTGCGCGGCGCAAGCGCATGCTGGGCTTTGACACGTTTTTTCTGACCGGCACGGACGAACATGGACAAAAAATCGAACGCTCCGCCACCGTGGCCGGAACTACGCCGCAACAGTTTACCGATGAAGTCTCCGCCCAGTTCCGCAAACTGTTTGACCGGATGAACATTACTTACACCGATTTCATCCGCACCACGGAGCCACGGCACGAACAGGGTGTACAGGCGTTGTGGAAGCGTCTGGAAGAAAAAGGCTTCATCTACAAAGGCACATACACAGGGCAGTACTGTGTGTCCGACGAAGCCTATGTGGACGGCGCCAAGCCGGGCGATCCCTGCCCGGATTGCGGACGGACCACGGAGACCGTGAGTGAAGAGAACTATTACTTCAAGCTCTCCGCGTTCTCTGACAGGCTGCTCAAGTATTTTGAGGAGAACCCGGAGTTCGTTCGTCCAGAGACGCGGCGCAATGAGGTGATGGCGTTCATGAAGGGCGGGCTGCGCGACCTCTCCATCAGCCGCAGCACGTTTAAATGGGGCGTTGCGGTGCCGGGCCATCCGGAGCATATTGTTTATGTCTGGCTGGACGCGCTCATCAATTACATTGCGGCGCTTGGGTTTGGTTCAGAAGAGAAGGAGAGCCAGGAAAAATTCGCGCGCTACTGGCCGGCGGACGTGCAGATGATCGGCAAGGAGATCATACGCTTTCACTGCGTGTACTGGCCGGCGTTCCTGATGGCAGCGGAGTTGCCGCTGCCCAAGACCATCATCGCGCATGGATGGCTGCTGTTTGAAGAGAGCAAAATGTCCAAGTCGCGCGGGAACATTGTCCGCGCGGAGACCGTCATTGACGTGCTGGGAAATGACGCGCTGCGTTATTTCCTGCTGCGCGAAATTGTCTTTGGCCAGGATGGCTCCTTCAGCTTTGACGCGCTGGTGCAACGTTACAACTCTGACCTGGCCAATGATCTGGGCAATCTCTCCAGCCGCACGCTGACGATGATCAACCGGTATTTCAACGGCTCTGTACCTTATCCTTCACCCACGGTGGCGCGCAAAGCCAGCGATGATGTGATTAAAGAGCACGCTCTGCGCGTGATCACCGAGTTCGGCCAGTTGTTTGACGACTACCAGTTCTCACGCGCGTTGGAGAGCGCATGGTCCCTGGTGGGCGCGGTCAACAAATATCTTGTAGAAGAAGAACCGTGGATCGTGGCGGAAAAAGACGGCGAGGAAGATAAAGCCCGTCTGGCCACGATTCTGTACACTTCGGCGGAGGCGCTGCGCATTGTTACCGCGCTGGTCCACCCGGTCTTGCCGGAATGTACTGGAAAAATCTGGAACCAGCTTGGCCTGGGCGAGATCAGCAAATTTAATCTTGCCGAGTTGAAGTGGGCCCAGTTGCCTCTCGGCGGCAAACTGGGTAAGGTGGAACCGGTATTTCCCCGCGCCGACAAAACCGCAATCGAAAGGATGCAACAGATGGAACAGGAGCGCAACGCTTCAGCTCCACCAGCAAGTCAGACTTCAACCGATTCGTCTACTTCCGCGACCACAGCCGGCATAGGAACCGGCCATCCGGCCCCACAGCCACCGCCAGCAGCAACTCTGGCAACTGCTGCCGCCAAAGCTCCGGCCGCGCCTCCGCCTGACGGCAAGATCACCATTGATGACTTCATGAAGGTGGAGTTGCGCGTGGGCCAGGTCAAGTTCGCGGAAAAAGTCAAAGGCGCGGACAAACTGCTACGCCTGGAAGTAGACATCGGGACCGAGGTCCGCCAGCTTGTCGCGGGAATCGCGCTGGCTTACGAGCCAGAATCGCTGATCGGACGCAAAGTGGTCATCGTGGCCAACCTGCAACCGCGCAAGCTGAGGGGACTTGAGTCCAACGGCATGATTGTGGCGGCTTCCGTCGGCGAAGACGGCAAACCTGTGCTGGCCGGATTCCTGGAAGACGTGCCGATTGGATCAAAGCTGAAATAAGCGTTCCTCAACTGTAGCTAAATATAAAGAGAGCTTCTGGCTTTCACTGATTGCAGTCTGTCCTGAATCAGTGATATGTCTTGCTCCTTATGGCCGCTACAGACATTCAGCCTACGCCGGAAATCGCTCCTTCGTCGGAGCCGATTGCTGTAACCAGCACACATCGATGGATAGACTTAGGCTTGGTCCTGGCGGTTGCCTTTGGCACCTCCATTTTGGGCAGCATTTATCTGGCGTTTCATCCGGTCGATCCCAAATATTCAAACCCACGCTTGTTTGGCGGGGCCCTTGTGGAAATCACAGCCCTGTTGTTGTTTCTGGTCCTTTTCAAACGCCAGGGACGCAGCCTCAAAGATATTGGGTTTGGCTTTCGCTGGACGGACTTACCCAAAGCGTTCGCGCTTGCCATGGTAGCTTTTTTGCTCATGTGGGTCATAGGCGCTGCAATCAACGATACCTGGTTCGTGATGAATCACGGAAACGTGTCACGAGTAGAGACGCGCGGCATGTTCTCCAACACGTCGGTGTGGCTCCTTCTGCCCTTTTTGCTTCTGAACCCGTTCTTTGAGGAAATCCTGGTAAGGGGCTACCTGACAACTGAGCTCATCGACCTTCGGAAATCAGTCGTACTGGCCACTCTGGTCAGCCTTGGTGTGCAAACCAGCTATCACCTTTACTACGGCGTCGCTGGAGCACTGACGGTTGGTTCCGGACTGGCAGTGTTTGCGATCTACTACGCAAAAACACGGCGGCTCATGCCTGTAATTCTCGCCCACATGCTTTGGGACTTGACGGCTTTGCTGAGTAGTTGGCATCGTTAGAACGTTCGCTCTTTTTGTTTACCCCGCTTACCTGAATTTTCCCGACGCAGGAAGAGCTCCGGTATACTGCTGCCATCAGATGCAATTCTTAGCCATGGCCCAGGGTTAATTGCTTCAACATCCGGAGGACTACTTTTATGTGGCGTGCGAGTCTGTGTGTCATGCTGTTCGCTTTCGTGGTAGCTGCTCCTTCTCTTGCGCAGGTGCAGACGATCGGCGATGTCTCCTTTGCCGTGCCCAACGGCTATACCTATATGGCCGGATCTAATTACGGTTCCATGGTCCTTAAAGGCGAGAAGACCTTCTGGCTCATGGGCGTCTATGCGCCGATGCCTTCCAGTGGAGACGCTATCACCGACTTGAAGGCTGCGTGGCAGAGCATTGTGCTTGCCAACCCAGACTACCAGGGTTGGCCTCCGCTTCCTTATTTCGACATCAATCACACAGTCGGCTATCCCGGCAAGCGCGCCGACGGTATGAGCGTTAAACGCAACTCGTACACACGGCTGTATGTGCTGGAAGTGGGCAAGAGCTTTATTCCCGTGGTGACCGCCAGCACGGACGGTATCGTCCTTAACACGCAGGAATACGCTGCCAACGCGATGATCGGCAGCATTCGTCTGGCCCCGCTTAAGGCGTCGCCAATCAAGGTCAACATCACCGTAGCGGACCTGGCGGGCGACTGGAAGAGCGGCATGGCCAACAGCACCAGCTATTACAACAGTTCCAGTGGCCAGTTTGTGGGCAGCACGCAAACCTTCTACGGCGCCGGATACCACATTGCTCCCAACGGTTCGTTCACGTACAAGATGTCAGGCATGGCCAACAGCCGCATGACCAGCGATGACGACTCGGGCGTGGTGGAGCTCGGCGGCGAATTCGTCACCTTCAAAGGTCGCAATCATGTGGCGCGCTACCGCTTTCTCAATGTTCAGACGGCACTGGATGGTTCAACCGTGCTCACGCTTCTGCCGCCGACGGATATGGCGCACATCAGCATCATCCGCGACAGCCAGTACTTTACCCGCTCACCACAGGGGAGGTAAGGCTGTTCTTGTAGCAGCAAAAACTCCGGCGGTAGTCGCGGTAGTGAACGCGCGCCCAATCACACAATTGTCACCAGCGAGCAAGATCCTTCCCGTCCGGTTTATCATTACCAGCTTAGGAGATCGCGTGTACATTGATTCCCACGCACATCTGGAAGGCCCCAAGTTTGACGCTGATCGCGCGGAGATGGTCGACCGCGCCCACGAGGCCGGGTTGGAACGCATCCTGGCCATCGGCAGCGGGACCGGGCCGGGCACGTTTGACTGCGCCATCAAGGTGGCACAGCAGTATGACTGGATCTACGCGTCGCTTGGCATCCATCCTCATGAAGCCAAGTTGGGGACGGAGGCCGACTTCGCGGAGATGGAGCGGCTGGCCCGGCATCCCAAGGTGATCGCGTGGGGCGAGATTGGCTTGGATTATTTTTACGACCACTCGCCTCGCGACCTACAGAAAGAAGTTTTCCGCCGCCAGATGGAGCAGGCTGCTGCCGCCAAGCTGCCCATCATCATTCATTGCCGCCCTAGCAACAACAGCGAGAACGCCTGGGACGATACCCTGGAAATGCTGCGCGAGCACTGGGCGCCTACCGGCTTGCCGGGGATTCTGCATTGCTTTACGGGAGAGTGGCATCACGCGCAAGCGGCGCTGGACATCGGTTTCTACATTTCCTTCGCTGGAAATGTCAGCTTTCCCAAGGCGCAGAACATTCGCGACGCCGCAAAGGCAGTTCCCTTCGACCGCATGCTGATCGAGACCGACTCGCCGTTTCTGGCTCCGGTGCCGCATCGCGGCAAGCGCAACGAACCCGCATTTGTGGTGAACACCGCTGAGACAATCGGCCAATTGCACGGCGTGAGCAAAGAAGAGATCGGACAGAAGACGGCGGAGAATTTCTACCGTTTGTTTCCACAGACCAAATAACCATTGAGGGTGCGTATTCCGAGGATTCCCGATAGCAGATCAGCCCGTGCTTCCCTGCTCTTGGTTCACGTCCGGCTCCCGGATGTCCATCCGTTCGATGAGGCCGTTTTGAATGGAGTACACGTGCTGGACGATTCGATCTAGCAAAATGTTGCCATCCAGGTCCCGAACAACCTGGTGGACGTCGACTACGGTGAGCCCACTCTCGTCGTCTTCGATGCGCACTGGCTGCACACGGGGATCAACTGTTTTCCACTGGCGTGTCCAGTAGGCGCGCACGTTGCCGTGTCCGTGAACGCGTCCGCCCTCCATTCCGTTCGGCCAGTCCACGTCAGGGTGCATCGTCGCCAGCACCGAATCAATATCGCGGGCATTAAATGCTTCGTACGTGGTTGTGAGCAACTCTTGCTTTGACTGCACGGCTTTTAGATCTCTCTGTCTTCCAGATAATTATGCCACAGGGCTGGACGGAGAACGATCAGAGCTTCTCCAACGCGGCACCTGGATTCTCGGACGGGTCACTCGCAGCCGTTGGCTTTTGTTCCGCTATTCGACGAATCAATAACACCAGCGGAATGAATCCTAGCCCCGCGCTCAGATGTTTGAGCGTATGCCCGCTGACCACTCCGCCCAGCACGAAAATTGGTTTGTCTGCAAGCTCGAACATTTTGGCGGCGAAGTTGGCAAGGGCCACGATTACAAACTCACGCGTGCCTTGCTGCTGCGACGGAAACAACAAGAGAAAAACCACGGCGGTAATCATGACCATGCCTTGGTAGAAAGCGTACCAGCGCAGATCGCCGTGCCCGGATTCTTCACTCAGACCCCACTGAATTACCGTGCCGATGCCGACCGCGGCGATCAACGGCATCACCCGAATGCTTTTTGGGCCAAAGCGGTCGGTCATCAATGCGCCGATCAAGCCGGCCATGGCGATGGTCATCGGCAGGCGGTCCCAAACCAGGCGAGAATTGTCCGGGGCCAGGTGGTAGTAACCAGAGCCAAAGCAGGTCAGCACCAATCCTGCAAACATGGTTGCGTAGGCCCATTGCTGTTCTCGCGTCAGTACAGACTTTGTCCGCAAGGAAAAATAAAGCCCAAGTCCGCCCGCCACCAGAAACGCCAGATTGGAGAGCACGTCACCGGCATTAACAATGCTGAAGAGCGCTCGCGTGTCCGCGAAGTGATGATAGGACAGCGGCTGGGGAATCGGCTTGAGCGCGGATGTAACGGCCAGAGCGGTAATCGCGATGGCCGTAAAGACGGCCCAGCGGGTGGCCGGCGTCAACGCACGGATGCCTTCAAGCGTCAGCGGCATTTTTCCAACTCCCGTTTACTTGGCAGGTGTGGCGCCCGCATCACTTTGCGGGACAGGGACTTTTTTCTCACCTTTCAATTCCGCCGCGGTCTGGAGGATGTTGCGTTTGGAAAAAGCATCAAAGAATCCCCAAGCGCCGTATTTTTCTTTTAATTGCGGCAGCACAGCGTCCGTCAGGTCCTGCCCGGACTTCCCCGCCGCCTGGGCCTTGGCTATGTCGTCCCGTAGGGTCACCAGATAATCGTGGAAATCACGCACGTCAGCTGGAGTGGCAACGTCACCGTGACCGGAAACGAAGGTTGCCGCGGGATGGTCGGCCAGAAGTTTTTCCAGCGTCTTGACCCAATCGCTGGTGGTGGCGTCGATTAAGTTCGGCAGGTGCTTCTGCCAGATGAGGTCGCCGCCGAAAACAACATCGGCGTCAGGCACAGTAATGACGGAGTCGCCGCCGGTATGCCCAAGCATGTACCGGACCTGAATGAGCCGAGAACCGAGATAGATGTCCACCGCGTCGGTATAAACCTCGTCCGGCAGGACCAGGGCTTCCACGCGGGCCTTGGCTTCAGGCTTGGGGTTGGGGCCAAAGAATTTCATGTTCTCCGTGCGCAGCCAGCCGCGCAAGTTACGCTGCGCCAGAATCGTGGCACCGGCCTGGGCAAAAACCGCGTTGCCGCCGGTGTGGTCCAGGTGGTAATGCGTGTTGATGACAAACCTTATGGGCAGGTTGGTGATCTTGCGAATCTCAGCCAATAGGTCGCGCGCGGGAGCGACATCTTCAAACGTGTCAACCACGACCACACCGTTTGTGCCGACAATGAAACCGGCGTTACTGCCGGCCTTACCGCCGTCCGCGCCAAGGGCAGCGTAAATGCCCTCGCCGATTTTTTTGACGGTGAAATCAGGCGTGTCAGCGCAAAAGGCAAGCGAAGAAAACAACACGAAACATAAGGGGATGGCTATCGTTCTGGATCGCATGCCGGAGATGGTAACACAAGGAAGTTACCGCACAAGTTCCCCCTGGCACCGAGGTAGCAGCATTTGTATCTGCTTCATCTTATTGGTATCGTTAGTAGATCGCGCAGCAGTTTTGTCACGATAAATCCGTTCAACAGCCCAGGCCGTACTTATAGGAAAGCGAGAGCAATGCGCGTGGCTGGCACGCAAGCGCCAAATCATAAGCAAGAAGCGGCCCTGATCGCGCGCCTCCGCGGCGGGGATGAGAGCTCCATGGCCGATTTGTATGATCGCTATTCCGGAGTGGTTTATGGAGTGGCGTTGCGCGTGCTCGGAGACACCGCGGCGGCGGAAGACTTGCTCCAGGAGATATTTCTGCAACTCTGGCGCAATCCGCAGGCCTTTGACGCCGACCGGGGCCGGCTCGCGCCCTGGCTGGCGGTCATCGCGCGCAACCGCGCGATTGACGTTCTACGCAAGCGTCCCCTTGAAGCGAATATCGACGAACTGCCCATTTCCACCGGAGTCGACCTTGAAGATGACACTTCCCAGAGACTTGCGGTAGAAAAGGTACGTGGCGCCCTGGGCCAGCTGCCGCAGGAGCAGCGCAAAGTTTTGGAGATGGCGTTTTTTGCGGGCATGACACACACAGAAATTGCAAACAAGACCGGTGAGCCGCTGGGAACCATTAAGACGCGCATCCGTTCTGGCTTGCTGGCCTTGAGAAAAGCATTTGCATGAAGGACCACGCACAATACGCTGAGACACTGGCGCTCTACGCCATGGGTGCGCTCGACAATCCGCAGGAACTGGCGGACTTGCAGGCCCATCTGGGGACGTGCGGCGAGTGCCGGCGCGAGCTTGACGCCCTGCGCGCCGATACGGCGCTGCTGGCGCTTTCCGCTACCGGGCCGCAGCCTCCACTGCGAGCACGGCAGCGGCTGCTGAGCGCCATTGCCGCTGAGCCACGCCTACAGCAAAGAGAACAACAAGAAAAAAGGTTCGTCTTGGGGCGCTTGCGCTCGAGCTGGCTGTCCTTTGTGCCAATTGCGGTAGCTCTGGTGCTGGCTATCTTGAGCATGCTGCTTCTAAAAGAAAACCTGCGCATACGGGACCGCAACGCCCAGATGGCAGCGGAGTTGAGTGAGGCGCAGAACAAATCTGCTCATGCCCAGGAAGTCCTGGACATGCTGAACAACCCCAAAACTGTGCGCATGACCCTGGTGGCCATGCCGAACCATCCGCAGCCACAGATCAAGACCTTTTACGCACCAGAGAAAGGCCACCTTGTGATACTGGCGAACAATCTGGAACCGCTCCCTGAGGGCAAGGTTTATCAACTATGGTTGAGACCCCCCAAAGGCGATCCCATGCCCGCAGGAACTTTCTGGCCTGACAGTACCGGCAACCGCATGATGATGCATGCTCTTGAAACTCCAGGCATCGAGGCCCAATCGTTTGCCGTTACGGTAGAGCCTGCCGGCGGCAGCCTCACTCCCACGATGCCCATCGTGCTGGCCCCTACACGCTAGTCGCAGCGGATGCGTAGCGTAGGTACGGCAAGCCGCAAAAAATAAACAATAAACATGGACGGCAGCGGCTCTCGGCTGCGCCGTCCCTCTGCCTCGAAAATCGTCGCGGCAAGAAAAGAATTTTAAGCCATACGAGCACAGCCACCGCGGCTGAGCAGAAGCTAACAAAATCAAAACCACAATCAAGACTCAGGCGAGGGCGCCTGAGCTCCACAGATGCTGCTATCCCTCGCCCCAAGCCCCCTCATTTTTGGGTTGACATGACCTAAAGTCATGTTGCATATTTATACATGAAGGTGCATAATTATTCGTCATGACCAAACTGGCCCGCCAGCAACTCATCGTCGAGCTTGCGCACGAAGGCCCGCTGCCCCGTCAGCAGGACCTGTGCAAGGTGCTTGGTCGCCGGGGCTTCCCCGTGACCCAGGCCACGCTTTCGCGCGACCTGAATGAGCTGCGGCTGGTCAAGACCACGGACGGATACATCCTACCCAACGGTGACGCTCCCTCGGAGCCCCTGCCCGCGGTTTCACGCGTGGTGCGGGAGTTTGTGCGCACGATTCGCCGGGCGCAGAACCTGCTGGTGATCAAAACCATCCCCGGCAGCGCACAGCCGGTGGCCGTTGCCGTGGACGCCGAAGGCTGGGACGAAGTTATAGGCACCGTGGCCGGTGACGACACCGTCCTGATCATCTCTTCCAGCAATACGCACGCCAAGCATTTACAGTCGCGCCTGGAAGGAATGCGCGCCTGATGCCGCAGACAATCCAAACTGCGGTTGTGGGAGCAACCGGCTACGCCGGTTTTGAATTGACGCGCCTATTGCTGCGCCATCCCCAAGCCAAGCATCCGGTGTTGTTTACCCGCGACGGGGAGAGCGGCGGCCCGGCGCAGCTTGACCAACTCTATCCGCACATCGCTGATTCTCAAATCAGTGGCAATGGCGGCCATCCTCTGGAGCCGTTCCGGTGGGAAACGCTGCGCAGCAAGGGCGTGGATGTTCTGTTTCTGGCCACACCGCATGAGGTTTCGCGCGAGTGGGTGCCGGAAGCCATGCATCGGGGCATCAAAGTGATTGACCTGAGCGGCGCATGGCGACTTACGACGCCCGGCTATCGCGCAGTATACGAATTTAAAGACGATGATCCCGCGCTTGCCGAAAAGCTCACGGCCCAGGCAGTCTACGGCATACCGGAGCTGCATCGTGGCAAACTCAAAGACGCCACGCTGGTGGCGAATGCCGGCTGCTATGCCACGTCCATCATCCTGGCGCTGGCTCCGCTGCTGCGCGCGGGCCTGATTGATCTGGAGCACGGGATCATCTGCGACTCCAAATCCGGCGTGTCCGGCGCGGGCAAGCAGCCCACGCAGAAGACACACTTTGTGGAAGTGGCGGAAAATCTTTCTGCCTACTCTGTGTTCTCGCATCGGCACACGGGAGAAATTCTGGAGCAACTTGATCTGGCGCCAGAGCAGCTGATCTTTACGCCGCATCTGCTGCCGATCCCGCGCGGCATTCTCTCCACGATTTATGCGCGGCTGAATTCCGTCTCAACGCCAAAGGCGATTGAAGACTGCCTACGGAGTTTTTATGCCAACTCCCCCTGCGTGCGGATTTTCGCTGCGGGCAAGCTGCCGCAGATTCAATACTCGTTGCACACCAACTATTGTGACGTCGGCTTCACCCTGGCACCGGACGGGAAGCGCCTGGTCATGGTTTCCTGCCTGGACAACCTGGTGAAGGGCGCGGCGGGACAAGCAGTACAGAACATGAACCTGATGTTCGGATGGAACGAAGAGGAGGGGCTGAAATGAGGATCGTGGTAAAGCTCGGTGGCGCCACCATGGAAGACGCAGCCCTGTTACATCGCGCCGTACTGGCGGTGAAGGAACTGGCGCGGGAGCACCAGGTGGCCGTGGTCCATGGCGGCGGCTTGGCGCTCACCCGCATGCTGGCCCAGGTGGGCAAAGTCAGTGAGTTCGTGGACGGACTGCGCGTTACCGACGCGGAAACGCGCGACATTGCCGTGATGGTCCTGGCCGGACATATGAATAAAAAGCTGGTCGCAGCGCTGAGCAGCGTTGGCCAGTCGGCGATGGGGCTTTGTGGCGGCGATGGCCTGGCTTTCCGCGCACGCAAGAAAACTTCCAATGGCCACGATTTAGGGTTCGTCGGCGAAATTTCTTCGGTCGATCCGCGTTGGATTGAGACGATATGGCAGCAGGGCTGTTTGCCCGTGATTTCCAGCGTGGCACTGGGCTGCGATGGCCAGTATTACAACGTGAACGCCGACCAGATGGCTTCGGCGTGCGCGGTGGCGTGCCATGCCAATGCGCTCATCTTCCTCACCGATGTTTCTGGAGTGAAAGACGCTGATGGATTGGTAATCCGCTGGCTTGATCTGGACCGCGCGGCGCAACTGACGCAGGACTCGGTCATCGCCGGCGGCATGCTGCCCAAACTTGAAGCCTGCAAAGATGCACTGCTGCACGGCGTGAACCGTGTGCGCATTCTTCCCGCGGCGGAGGTTGAAGCTCTGCCGGAATTTTATTTTGCAAGAATCGAATCTGGGACGGAGGTATTGGTAGCGTGAACCTGGAGCAAGTGAGCAAGCTCGAATCGAAACTGTTGCTCTCCACCTATGAGCGGTATCCGGTGATGCTGCGCAGAGGCCGCGGCGTCTACGTGTATGACGACAAGGGACGCCGCTATCTTGACCTGCTGAGCGGGATCGGCGTGAATGCGCTGGGATATGCGCATCCGGCACTGACCAAAACGATTGCCCGGCAAGCCAAGCTGCTGGTCCATACGTCCAACCTCTTCTATCACGAGTACCAAGGACGACTGGCCGCCGTGCTGACCAAGATTTCCGGCATGGACCGCGCGTTTTTCACCAACAGCGGAACGGAAGCATGGGAAGGCGCTTTGAAGCTGGCACGCGCTTACGCCCAAGCCAATTGCGCGGACGGGCAAAAACCCAAGTGGCGCATCCTGGCGCTGGAACATGCGTTTCACGGCCGCACCTTTGGCGCGATGTCCACCACGCACAAAGAAAAATACCGGGCGCCGTTTGCTCCCGTGGTGCCGGGCGTTGAGTTTGTGAAATTTAATGACGTTGCCGACCTGGAGAGCAAGTTTGACTCCACCGTATGCTGCATTGGCTTTGAATTCCTGCAAGGCGAGGGCGGCATCCGTCCGGTCAGTAAGGAATTTGCCGACGCCGCGCACCGGCTGGCGCAAAAGCACAACGCGCTGCTGATCGCCGACGAAATCCAAAGCGGCTTGGGACGCACAGGCCGCTGGTTTTCCTACCAGCATTACGGCATACAGCCTGACTTGGTCACTCTGGCCAAGCCGATTGCCGGCGGGTTGCCTCTGGGCGCTTTGCTGGTCAGCGAAAAAGTTGCGGGGTGTATTCATCCCGGCATGCATGGGACGACCTTTGGCGGAGGACCGCTGGCCTGCGCTGTCGCCTTGCAACTGATCACCATTCTGGAAAAGGAAAAGTTTCTCAAGCATAACCAGAAGGTCGGCAGCTATCTGTTGGAGCAGCTTCAGCAATTGCAAAAGACGCATGACTGCGTCCGCGAAGTACGTGGCCTGGGGCTCATGGCCGGCATGGAGCTTGAATCGGCCGACCTGGCCAAGACCGTATTCAAACAGATGTTGGAACGCGGCGTGATTGTGAATCGCACGGATGAGACCGTGATTCGCTTCCTGCCGCCCTTTATCGTAAAGAAACAGCACATTGACACTGCCATCCGTCATCTCGATCAGGTCCTGGCAAAAAACACGGTGGGAGTGGCCATCACGGCAACACGGAGGAGCAAATAAAAATAATGACGCCAGCAAAAGTCTACGACTACGTGGCCCTGAACCCGCCGATTGAGCAACCGGTGGTATGCCGCGACCTGGTCTCAGTGCAGGATTTTTCCCCGGAAGAGACCAAGTCGCTCTTCGAACTGACCCACATCATCAAGCATCGCCCCGCGGATTTTCGCGGCGCGCTGGCGGGCAAGCAACTGGTGCTCTTCTTTGAGAAGGCATCCTTGCGCACGCGCTTGACGTTTGAAGCCGGCATGGCCAGCCTGGGCGGGACATCACTTTTCGTAGACCAGACGCGCTCACGCCTGAGTGAGCGGGAACCGGTGTGTGACATTGCCCGCAACGTAGAACGCTGGGTGGACGCGGTGGTGCTGCGCACCTTTGAGCATCACACCATCGTGGAGATGGCGCGGCACACTTGCATTCCGGTAATCAACGCGCTGAGTGACCTGGAACATCCCTGCCAGGCCTTTGCCGACTTCTTTACTCTGGAAGAAAAATTTGGCGACCTGAGCCGGGTGCACACGGCGTACGTGGGCGACGGCAACAATGTGGCCCATTCGCTCATGCTGGCCGCGGCCAGCCTGGGCACAAGCATTGCCGTGGCCACACCGCGCGGCTATGCACCGAATCCGGAAGTCACGGCTGCGGCACGGAAGATTGCGCGCAGCACCGGCGCCATCATTGAAATCACGGAAGATCCTGTCAAAGCCGTTACCGGCGCAAACGCGATCTACACCGACGTATGGGCCAGCATGGGCCAGGAAGACCAGGCCGCCGAGCGGGCAAAAATCTTTGCGCCGTATCAGGTTACGGACGAGCTCTTTGCGCATGCGTCGCCGCACGGGGTATTCATGCACTGCCTGCCGGCGCACCGCGGGCAGGAAGTGACGGCCAGCGTGATCGATTCTCCGCGTTCCATTGTTTTTGACCAGGCGGAAAACCGCATGCACGTACAGAAAGCAATCTTACTTTTACTGCTGGGCAGCGGCATGCGCACCATGCCGGCGAGGAGCAATCATGCGTGAGAAAGTTGTTTTAGCTTATTCCGGAGGCCTTGACACCTCCATCATCATTCCCTGGCTCAAAGAGAATTACAACTGTGATGTCATTGCCATGATTGCCGACGTCGGCCAGGGTGATGACATTGACGCCGTAGTGGAAAAAGCCCATAAGACCGGCGCGTCCAAAGTCATTGTCGAAGACCTGCGCGAAGAGTTCCTGAATGATTACGTCTTCCCCGCTCTGCGGGCCGGGGCCGTGTATGAGCACAAGTATCTGCTGGGCACGTCGCTGGCGCGGCCGGTGATCGCCAAGCACCAGGTGGAGGTTGCGCTGCGCGAGAACGCTACCGCTCTGGCCCACGGCTGCACCGGCAAAGGCAACGATCAGGTCCGCTTTGAACACGCCTTCCAGGCGCTGGCTCCAGACTTGAAAGTCATTGCTCCGTGGCGCGAGTGGACGCTCAAGTCACGGGAAGATTGCCTGGACTACGCTGAGCAACGCGGCATTACCGTGGAAGCCAGCCGGGCCAAGATCCATAGCCGTGATCGCAATCTTTGGCACATCAGCCATGAAGGCGGCGAACTGGAAGATCCTGCCAACGCTCCGTTTGAAACTACATGGCAGATGACCCGCTCTCCGCTGGAAGCGCCTGACCGCGAAGAGACGGTCACGCTCGGCTTTGTGGCCGGCACGCCGGTGTCAGTCAACGGACAAAAGCTCGATCCGGTCTCTCAGGTTGAGTTGCTGAATGAGATCGGCGGACGCAACGCCATTGGCCGCATTGACCTGGTGGAAAACCGTTTTGTCGGAATTAAGTCGCGCGGCTGTTATGAGACGCCCGGAGGGACATTGCTTCTGACCGCCCACCGTGAGTTGGAAGCACTGTGCCTGGAACGCGAGCTGATGCACTTCAAGCAGCAGATGGCGCTGAAGTATGCCGAACTGGTTTATTACGGTCTGTGGTTCACGCCGCTGCGTGAAGCGCTGGATGCGTTCGTCGAAAACACACAGAAGGAAGTCACCGGCACGGTGGCGCTCAAGCTGTACAAAGGCAACATCGCCATTGCCAGCCGCGCATCGGAATTCTCGCTTTATCGCACGGACCTTTCTTCGTTCACCATGAGCGAGAGCTATGACCAGAAGGATGCGGCCGGGTTTATACGCATTCTCGGTCTGCCCGCGCGTTCCCGCGCGCGTTTGCGTCAGGAGACAACGAAATGAAGATGTGGTCCGGGCGGTTTCGGCAACCACTGGATCCCCAGTTCGAGGAATGGCAGCGGTCGTTTCCGTTTGACCAGAAGCTATTGATCTACGAGCTGGCGGCGAGCCGCGCCCATGCCAAAGCACTCAAAGCTGCCCGCGTGCTATCCGTGGAGGAATGCGGGCTGGTCCTTTCCGGCCTTGACCGCATCGCGGCCAAGGCGGAAGAAGAACCGGATTTCTTTGACGATCCGGAAGCGGAAGACGTCCATCACTTTGTCGAGAAGCAGCTGGTCAGCTTCATCGGCGAAGTGGGAAAGAAACTGCATAGCGGACGCAGCCGCAATGAGCAGATTGCGACAGACCTGCGGTTGTTCGTCCGCGACAGCATTGATGATCTGCGCGCGTCTTTGGGCGACTTTCTCGAGGCGCTGCTCGAACGCGCGGAAGAAGACAGGACGATGGCCATGCCCGCGTACACGCATCTACAGCGGGCTGAGCCCGTGCTGGTATCGCACTGGCTGCTGGCGTATTTTCAGATGTTCTGGCGCGATGCCGAACGCCTCATCGATTGCCGCAAGCGTGTGAACGAATGCCCACTGGGATCGGGAGCCATCTCCGGATCGCCGCTGGCGCTGGACCGCGAACTGGTAAGCCGCCATCTGAAATTTGACCGGCCAACCGCCAACAGTATGGATGCCACCAGCGACCGTGATTTTGCCATTGAGTTTGTCAACGCGCTGTCTCTGCTGGGTGTACACCTGAGCCGCTGGGCGGAAGAATTGATTTTGTTCGCTACGCAGGAGTACGGGTTCATCCGCCTGCCTGAGGCCTATTCCACCGGCAGCAGCGCCATGCCGCAAAAACAGAATCCGGACGCGCTGGAGCTGATTCGGGGCAAGTCTGCACGATTGATCGGAGACCAAGTCACACTGCTCACCTTGGTAAAAGGTCTGCCTCTGGCTTACAACAAAGACCTACAGGAGACCCAGGAGCCGTTGTTCGATGCTGCATCTACCGCCAGCTTTTGCGTGAGAATTGCCACCGGATTTATGCGCGAGGTGCTGTTCCATGCGCAACGCATGCAAGCCGCCTGCGAGCACGGTTTTATGAACGCCATGGCCGCTGCCACTTATCTTGCCAAACGCGGAGTTCCCTTTCGCCAGGCGCATGAGATTGTCGCCCATGCGGTGCAGAAGTGCGTGGCACGAAACTGTGAACTGGAGAATCTTACACTGGAAGAGTTGCAGGAGTTCAGCCCGGTTTTTGCCGCTGACGTTTACGACCATCTCAAACTTGAGGCCGTATTGGCTTGCCATGATGTGCCGGGCGGGACCGCGCCCCATCGTGTGCGTCAAGCGCTGGAAGAGGCCCGCCAGCGTCTGGCCACGTTGCAGGAGGCACATGGTACGCACGCGTAACGCCATCCTGCCGGATGTCAGCCAGATTCACGCGATCATTCAACCCTACTCGGAGAAAGGCACACTGCTGCCCCGCACCCTCGCCGAGCTGTCTGAAAACGTCCGCGACTTTGTGGTGGTGGAAGACCAGGGCAAGATCATCGGCTGCGGCGCGCTGCATCTTTATGGAATGCACCTGGCAGAGATTCGCTCCATCGCGGTCACGCCGACGGCCAAGGGTTGCGGCGCAGGACGCAAACTGGTAGAAGCCCTGCTGGACGAAGCCGAGCGCCATCACGTCACCTGCGTCTGCCTGTTCACGCGCATCCCGGAGTTCTTTGGTCACATGGGGTTCACGGTTGCACGGCGCGAAGAATTGCCCGACAAGATATACAAAGACTGCCTTCATTGTCCCAACTTATTTGCTTGTGACGAGATCGCCATGGTGCGCGGCCCCATTCCACAGAACGCCGGCCTTCGCGATTCACAAATTCTGATCCCGCTGGTAAGGTTAGAGGCTTGAACGTGCCTCCTCCCCAGGGTTTTCTATTTTCCGCATGTGTCGCGGGCATCAAAGCCAGCGGCAGGCCTGATCTGGCTTTGGCGCTTGCGCCTGAGGGCGCCACAGCCGCCGCCATGTTCACGCGCAACCAAGTTGTCGCCGCACCGGTGACTGTGGGACGCGAGCATCTGCACGCGGGCCAGGGCCACATTCGCGCGTTGATCGTCAACGCAGGCAACGCCAACTGCGCCACCGGCAAGCAGGGACTGAAAGCAGCCAAGACTGTCTGTACTCAGGTTGCCGGGCAACTCAAGATAAAAGCAAACCAGGTCTTCCCTTCTTCCACTGGAATCATCGGTGTTCCGCTGCCAGTGGAAAAAATCACTAACGCGCTACCTGGATTAATCAAGTCGGCGGCTGCGAACGCAGAGGCTTTTGATGCATTTGCCAATGCCATCCTGACCACGGACACCCACAGAAAAATTGCCTGTCACTCTATCACCTACAAAGGCGCTGAAGTCACGCTGGCGGGCGTGGCCAAGGGCGCGGGCATGATCCATCCCAACATGGCGACGATGTTGGTTTATCTGTTCACGGACGTGATCGCCGGAGCCAGTGAGTTGCAGCGTTCTTTGCTCAAGGCCGTCGACCAAAGCTTCAACAACATCTCCATCGACGGGGACACTTCCACCAATGACACGGCCCTGCTACTGGCCAGTGGCAAGAGCGCGATCAAGCTTGCATGGGTACGGGACGAATTTCAGTCGGCGCTGACCAAGGTTTGCCGTTCTCTGGCTGCACAAATTGTGGCGGACGGAGAAGGCGTCAAGCATGTGGTCCGCCTCAACATTGAGCAAGCGCGCACACGCGAGGAAGCCCGGCAGATCGGGCGCGCCATCGCCAATTCGCCGCTGGTCAAGACCGCCTGGGCCGGGGCCGATCCCAACTGGGGACGCATGCTGGCCGCTATCGGGTATTCGGGCGTGCCGATCAACCAGGAGCGTATCAGCATCTACCTTGGCGACCAGCAGATCTGCCGCCACGGCGCCGCCTGCGCCTTCGACAAAGATCGCGCACATCTCTACATGTCAGAGCCGGTCTATGAAATCCGGATCATTCTCGGCGCGGGCGAAGAGAAACTCGAATTTCTTTCCTGCGACCTGACGGCGGAGTATGTAAGTATTAATGCGGATTACAGCACATAGCAGTTGGCAAATAGCAATTAGCAGTCCCAACTCGTCAGGATGCGAACTTCACGGAGCGCCGTCAGGTGCGCCCATAGGGTAACCCACGGCATCGCCGTGGGTAGCCTAAATAGTAAGATGAAGCGCCGGAGGCGCGACACATGTCCCACACCTACGCCTATAACCCCATTCACGTTGTGTTCAGCACCAAAGAACGGCGCAAACTCATTCCGAACGAAGCTCGCCCACGCCTTTGGGCCTATCTGGCCGGCGTTTGCAAAAAGCAAAGAATCTTCGTCCATGAAATCGGCGGCATGGAAGACCACCTTCACATGCTGATTGAGATTCCGCTGACCATGGCATTTTCAGACGCATTGCAAGAAATTAAGACTAGCTCCTCACGATGGATGGGACGTAATTTTGCGTGGCAACGGGGGTTCGGTGTTTTTGGCGTTAGCGCTTCCAACGTGGACGCGGTGATTCGCTACATCCGCACCCAAGAGGCGCATCACACGAAAATGTCTTTCGAAGAGGAATTCATCGCATTGTTGGGAAAACACGGCGTGGCCTACGATTCACGATACGTATTCGGCTGATTCCTGTGCCGCGCCTCCAGCGCTCCCACTCTTGAACTTAGCATACCCACGGCGATGCCGTGGGCTACCCTGTGGGCGCGCCTCCGGCGCTTGGAAGGCCCGGCGAATCGGTCGGGAGGGTGTTCAACCGTCCCCTTCATCACATCGATAATGTACGCCACGCAGCATTCCCCTCTAAGGCTCAAATCGTAACATGGGAGTGCAATGCCGCTCTTTGCCGCTTTACGTCCCTCCCGGTGAATCGGTATGTTAAACAGAGATGCCGCAAACACTTGCCGATTACGCCCAGATCCATCTGAGGCTTGGAAAAGAGACCGCCTTCGTGTCGCACCGGGGCTTTCGCACCTTACGCTGGAGCTATCGCCAGGTGGGCGAGTTGGCGTTTCAATTTGCCCGCGAATTAGAAGCCAGGGATATCAGCAAAGGCGAGCGTGTCCTGCTCTGGGGTGATAACTGCGCCGAATGGGTGGCGGCATTCTTTGGCTGCATGTTGCGCGGGGCTGTGGCCGTACCCATGGACAGGATCGCCGCACCTGACTTCGCCCAGCGCGTCGCCGCCGATGTGGACGCCAAGTTAGTCGTGTGCGCCAGCGCTCTTGTGCCGCAAGTCGGCAGCCGGGCGTTTCTGGAGATGGAAAACCTGAGCGCGACTCTGGCTCACCACTCCGCCGCGCCTTATGCACCTGCCACCATCAGTCGCGATGACCCCGCGCAGATCGTATTCACCTCCGGGACCACAGCGGAACCGAGAGGCGTGGTGCTGACCCATGGCAACGTGCTGGCCAGCGTCGATCCAATTGAGCGTGAGTTTCCCAAATATCGCAGGGCGGAGCGCATCTTTCATCCCATACGTTTTCTGGAGATGCTTCCCCTGAGCCACGTTTTTGGACAGTTCATGGGGATGTTCATTCCTCCGCTCATCGGAGGCACGGTGCTGTTTCAGGAGAGCTTCAAGCCAACGGACGTGATTACCACCATCAAGCGCGAGCGCATTTCCGTGGTGGTGGCGGTGCCGCGCGTGGTTGAGTCGCTGAAAAACAAGGTCCAGGAAGATTTGGGAGCGGTGATTGAGAAGAACTGGGCGATCTCAGAGAATGAAAAATTTCACAGGCGTTGGTGGCGGTTCAGAAAAATTCGCCGGCGCTTTGGCTGGAAGTTCTGGGCCATGATCTCCGGCGGCGCGGCGCTTGACCAGAACACTGAGGAGTTCTGGCGACGTCTGGGCTACGTGGTCGTACAGGGCTACGGGCTCACGGAGACCAGTTCACTCATCAGCTTGAACCATCCGTTCAAGGTGGGCCGAAGGTCGATCGGCAAAGTGCTGCCCGGACGCGAAATGAAACTTGATCCCGAGACCGGCGAGATCATGGTGCGCGGAGAAAACGTGGCCCGGCAGTACTGGCAGGGCAACCAGCTGAAGCCGGTCACCGGAGCCGAAGGCTGGTTCCGCACCGGCGATCTGGGCGCCATGGACGCCGAGGGCAATCTTTACTTCAAAGGCCGCAGCAAGAACGTGATCGTCACGCCCGCCGGGTTGAAGATTTATCCGGAAGATCTGGAGCAGGCATTGCGCAAGCAGACAGAGGTCCGCGACTGCGTGGTCTTTGGCGTGGCCCGCGGCGGCAACGCTGAAGCCTGTGCCGTCCTGCTGCTGCGCAATGGCAATTCCGGAAACACAGTTGTGGCCAATGCCAATCAATCTTTGGCCGACTTTCAGAAGATACGTTGCTGGCTAGTCTGGCCGGATGAGGATTTTCCCCGCACTTCCACCCAGAAACCTAAGCTCGATGCCATTCGCCGAGTGGCTGAAGCACAGATCGTTGGTAAGCAGACCAATGGTGAACACAGCGGAGAGCCTTTGAACGCAACTGCAAACCCCAGCAATGGAGCTTCCTCGGGGACGCTCCAGGACCTGATCCAGAACGTTGCTGGCCACAAGGCAGGACAACACGTTGGGATGAATCTTGAGAACGCCCATCTGGAAGACAATTTAAATCTCAGCTCGCTTGAGCGCGTTGAGTTAATGTCTGCGATCGAAAACCGCTATCAAGTCGACCTGAGTGACCGTGAGTTCTCCAAAGTAAACACCGTGGCCGATCTGGAAGCGTTGTTAAAGAAGTCAGCGCCGGAGCCGAAGAAGGCGGACTATCCCTACTCCCGCTGGGCGCAGCGGTGGCCTATCACGTGGCTGCGCATGTTCGTCTACCATATGCTCACTTTGCCTTACATCAAGCTCATGGCCCGACCAAAAATCATTGGACGCGAACGGCTGAAAGACTTCACGGGCCCCGCACTGGTCATTTCCAATCACATCGCACAGATTGACATTGGGTTCCTGATGGCGGCGCTTCCCATGCACTTGCGCAATCGTCTGGGCGTGGCGATGGACGGTGAGAAGCTGCGTGGCATGCGCTATCCGCCCAAAGAATGGTTCTTTTTGAAGCGCTGGTCAGAACAACTGCAATACGCGATGACGGCGGCATTCTTCAATGTTTTTTCCATGCCGCAGCGGGCCAAATACCGTGAGAGCTTCCGCTATGCCGGAGCTTTGGCTGACAATGGATTTAGCGTGGTGATTTTTCCTGAGGGCCGTCGCACGGAAACCGGAGAGATGGCGCCTTTCCGCAGCGGCATCGGCCTGCTGGCTACGCATCTGAATCTGCCCGTGATTCCCATGCGAATTGACGGGCTATTCCCGCTGAAAATCCAGAAGAAGCATTACGCCAAACCGGGGACGGTCCAAGTGCGCATCGGCAATCCCGTTAAGTTTGAAGCGACGGCCGATCCGGAAGAGATTGCCAAGGAGTTACAAAGGATTGTGGCGGGGCTGTGAAACCCCTTGGCTAACGAGAGCTCCTGATGAATTTCTTCCGCTTGGGCGACCATAAGTATTCGGTCGTGTCATAGCAACCTGGGCGCTTGGATTTATTCGTTACCAGTATCCCGCTATCGAGGCCCATAAAACGATCTGCCTCTGTATTCACCTCGTATCCTTCGATCTTCTGTAGTTCGGTGATGCGGCCATTGGGATGAATTTGCCATATATACATCAAGCGCACTGCGTTCTCGCCGGTCGCCACCAGAATTTCGACGTTTCCGTCATGGTTGAGGTCTTCAACAATGAATTGATCCATATACGCGCCCAATTCTTCCGAGAAAATTTCCTCCACCCCGCTACGGCTCTCCCTGTAAATGTACAAGCTGCAAAAAGCCTGATGGCTCAATTCGAACGATGACAACCCCCAGACAATGACCACATGAATCACGTCACCATTGCGAAGGGTCACGCGCCGCGCGGCGGTTGCAACCTTGTCATGCGGGAGCACCTTTGCCAGTTCAACGCGGCCACTACGCAAAACACGGGCGCCAAGGTTGGCTGAGATAACGGGCGGATCGGTGCGGGCCGAAAAATCGATTAGGCGCACAGCATCGTCCCGATCGACTGCAATGACTGTTCTAACGCCGACTTCGTTATCCTTGCGTTCAACAACGATTGTTTGTCCTTTCAGGTCAGGCTGGATACTCTGACCACCCAAGAGTAATGAAGGGAACAGCAGAAGAAGAGAGTACAACAAGTGCATTCTCATGAAAGGTGACCGTGGGCTGACGCAATAATACCATCGTCAGCTATTGCGGATATCATAAGAATGAGCACCCTACTCGACTACAGATTAAACAGGATGCCCATTACCCCTGAGCCGACAAAAGCCAAACCGCCAAAGAGTATTGACCAGGAGATTTTTCCCGGTTCCAGCATCGCATCAGCCGGGTTCTCAGGATTAAAGTAAACGGGCACCACGGCCCCTACGGGATAGCGTGCAACGGCGGCGTTGGCTGACTTGGTAAAGGAACTGCTGCCGGGACGGATTCGCCAAGCGTCGGAACGATGGGCCACGCCATTGACCGAGTATTCGTAGAGAATCGCGACTTCATAGGAGGTGCCATCGCTATCGTTCTTCTCCCGCAGGCTGGAGCTGAGGATTTTTCCTTCCGCAGTGGGCCAGGTCTTTGCGCGATTGTACTTGCGCAGATCGAAGACCGCTACCAGTATCAGGCCCAGGCCGGCGAGGGCGGCAAAGGCACATAGAATGAGGTCTCCAAGTTGTGATCCCATGGTTCCTCCATGAGCTTTCAAATAAAATTCTACCCGGCGATTGTCAATAGAAGATGAACAGGCAAGTTGATTGTTTTCTGTGAGTAAGCGATTGCAGAGCTGGATACGCGTCAGGTGCGCACTACGCGCAGACCCGGGGGAAAAGGCGCAAATGCATACCACAGATTGACACTGATGACACTGATCAGAATGCAGTTTCTCTATCGCTCAGGATTCGTCTACACTGACCGTCGGAGCATACATGGTTCACACAGGCCGACATTTTCTCCAGATTCCCGGACCCACCAATGTCCCTGATCGGGTCTTGCGCGCGATGGACCGTCCGGTGATTGACCATCGCGGCCCGGAGTTCGCCAATCTTGGCGCCGAGGTATTGGAAGGGTTACGTCCAATTTTCAAAACAAGCGGCCCGGTGATCATGTATCCGGCGTCCGGTTCGGGCGCGTGGGAAGCGGCCATTGTGAACACGCTTTCTCCCGGCGACCGTGTGCTGATGTTTGAGACCGGACACTTCTCCAACCTCTGGCGCGATATTGCCCAGCGCCACGGCCTGCAAGTGGACTACGTCCCCGGCAATTGGCGGCGCGGCGTTTCCGCCAACGAAGTGGAAGGGCGGCTTGCCGAGGACAAGGGTCGCACGATCAAAGCCGTGATGGTTGTCCACAATGAGACTTCCACCGGCGTGACCAGCCGCATTGCCGAAGTCCGCCGAGCCATGGACCGGGCCGGCCATCCGGCATTGCTGATGGTGGACACCATCTCATCGCTGGCTTCTATGGACTATCGCCACGATGAATGGGGCGTGGATGTAACTGTTGCTGGTTCGCAAAAAGGCCTGATGCTTCCGCCGGGACTCAGCTTCAACGCAATCTCAGAAAAAGCGCTGGCCGCGAACAAAACTGCGAAAATTCCCCGCTACTATTGGGATTGGCAGGAGATGCTCAAGCCCAATCGCGCCGGTTTTTTTCCTTACACGCCTGCCACGAACCTGATCTGGGGCCTGCGTGAAGCACTCTTGATGTTGCATGAAGAAGGACTGGACAACGTGTTCCGCCGACATGACCGACACGCGGAAGCCACACGCGCCGCCGTACTTGCATGGGGGTTGGAAGTAGTGTGTGAAGAGCCGAAAGAGTATTCCAGTTCGCTGACCGGGGTGTTCATGCCAGAAGGCCATAATGCTGACCGGCTGCGGCAGATCATCCTGGAAGCTTTTGATATGTCGCTGGGAACCGGCCTGGCCAAGCTGGCGGGCAAAGTATTCCGCATCGGACACCTGGGCCATTTCAACGACCTAATGCTGGCGGGAACGTTGAGCGGAGTAGAGATGGGCCTGCGGATAGCCGAAGTTCCGCATAAGCCGGGAGGAGTGACCGCGGCATGCAACAGTCTGGTACTCAGTCACCAACGCGACGGAGCCGATAAGCCAATGGCTGAAGGTGTGCTTTCCGCGGCGGCGAGAAGCTAAGACTCACCGTGGTACGGGCGTTACGGCCGGCGGCGGGTTTTCCGCCGCGGCAACAGCAGCTTCCAGTTTGTGTGCCCAGGAGAGCAACGCTGTGTTTTCTGATGTGAATTCCGTGCCGGTCGTATCGGTTACTTTGCGCCGGTCTTTACCGCCTTTGAGTATGGACTCATAGATCGTGGCGTCGTTGAGCACGCCGCACTTCCCGTCCCGACTGCGCACACAATGGTCAGGGGTCAGGTCGATGCGCTGGAATTCACTGAAGAGGGCATCCGCGTCTTGCTGCGGCACCGGCACGGTCCCGCCGTCCATCCTGACTTTTGCCACCCGGTCCAGGCAATCTTGTGGATTGGGAGCTTTCTCAAACGATCCCATTTTTGTCCGCATCGATTCTCCCAGCCGAAGATGGAGGATCGCCGCGTTGGTCCCATTGCGATAGAGAACGATCTCCCTTTCAGGACGATGAGCACTCAAAATCCGCAGCACAATAAGCTCACCCATGCCACCCAAGGCGGAGTTAAACCGTTCATCCAGCGCTTTCTGATACGCCGATGAAGGGCAAGTGTAAGACTTGCTCTGTTCAGCAATCGCACCATGCCGGCCCAGGCTCCCGCCCAACACCAACACGGACACTGACAGAATCCGGATTTTTCCGCCAAAACCTATACTATTCATGCGATTGGAAATTAATTGGGCCTATTGTCTCACGATGTCCCCGTTGGTTCTAGTTTTTCTGTGTTGCCGTCCAGTGGCAATGCCGAGCTGCCAAAATGGTCGCGGGGACACTTCTCCCGGCAGTGGGCACGTCATTTTTGCCTGCCAGGATGTCATCTACGAATGCCGTTACTCTAGCCACTCAGAAGCAGTTTGGGAAATCGAAAATATCTATGCTAGGAATTTGAAACCACACTGCAACGAAGAACAAGCGCGGGCATAACAAATCTTTTTTGCGGGCCTTGACAATGGCCGCGCCTTAATATAACTTATCGGTTATGGAACCTTTAGGTTATAGACAACTTTCGCCTGATCGCCTTGACGCTACGTTCGCGGCGCTGGCCGACCCCACACGGCGGGCCATCCTGGCCCGGCTGGCGTCGGGTGAGGCGTCAGTAACGGAGCTGGCCGAACCGTTCGCGATGAGCCAGCCCGCGATCTCCAAGCACCTGAAGGTCCTGGAACGCGCCGGCCTGATTTCGCGCGGCCGCGATGCGCAGCGCCGCCCCCGACGACTTGAGGCCAAGCCGCTTGCGGAAGCCACCGACTGGCTGGAGCGCTATCGCCAGATGCTGGAACGCAACTTCCAGCGGCTGGATGCCCTGCTGGATGAAATGAAGCTGGACCAGAGGAATACCAAAAGAAAAAGACATGGACACACGAAACCGTAGAGGAGATCGCCAATGCTGAACAACGCCGGAACTTTGAAATTAACCACGCCCAGCGACCGCGAAATCGCGATGACGCGCGTCTTTAACGCTCCACGCAAGCTGGTGTTCGATGCATGGACCAAACCTGAACTGCTCAAGCGCTGGATGATCGGACCGCCCGGCTGGTCGTTTGTGGTCTGCGAGATCGATCTGAGAGTGGGCGGCGCGTACCGCTATGTGTGGCGCGGCCCGGACGGAATGGAGATGGGCATGGGCGGCATCCATCGCGAGATTGTGCGCCCGGAGCGGATTGTCTGCACGCAACTCTTTGACCAAGATTGGACGGGCGGCGAAGCGGTGGGAACGCTCACATTTCTCGAGCAAGCTGGCAAAACCACAGCCATTAACACGGTGCTCTACTCGTCAAAAGAAGCCCGGGACGGTGCATTGAAATCTGGCATGGAGCAAGGCATGGAAGCGGGCTACGCCAGGCTCGACGAACTGTTGGCGTCCATGGAGGCCGCGTAGCCAAACCCAACCGCAGAAATGAAGACTGAGGGAGAAAACTTGCTCGCAGCAAAAACGACAGAGGAGTCAACGATGAATGGCACCGGAACTGATGGAGTCGCTACGGGATGGAACCAAACGATAATTCAAACTGCAACACAACCCCGCCGTCTGGGGCGCAGCGCGGCCGCAGTGCTCCTGGGTTTCGTCGCGGTGGTAGTTCTTTCGCTTGGCACCGATGAGGTATTGCATCTGCTCAAGGTTTATCCGCCCTGGGGACAGCCCATGCGAGACAGCGGCTTATGCTTCCTGGCTCTGGTCTATCGGAGTATTTACGGTGTGGTGGGAAGCTACATCGCGGCATGGTTCGCGCCACGCAATCCGATGCGACATGCAGTGGTCCTTGGGGTTGTGGGGCTCGTACTGAGCGTGGCCGGTGCGATCGCGACGATTCCGATGGACCTGGGGCCTGCCTGGTACCCCATTGCACTCGTGTTTACGGCCATGCCCTGCGCCTGGCTCGGCGGAGTTTTACACCGCGTAAGCCAAGCCGGATGATGAAACAATGCAGAGAGCGTGCGTCAACCATAAGAAACAATAAAAAAATCAAAGAGGAGGCACTATGCAAAAGATTACCCCGTTCCTGTGGTTTGACGGCAAAGCCGAAGAGGCGATGAATTTCTACGTCTCTGTTTTCAAGAATTCCAAGGTTGGAAGCGTTAGCCGCTATGGAGAAGGAGGGCCGGGACCGAAAGGCACGGTAATGTCCGCGACATTCCAGATCGAAGGCCAAGAATTTTTCGCGCTTAACGGTGGCCCGCAATTTACTTTCACGCCTGCCATATCGTTTTTCGTGAATTGTGAGACGCAGCAAGAAGTTGATGAGCTGTGGGAGAAACTCTCAGAAGGCGGGAAAAAAGACAGATGCGGCTGGCTCAAAGACAAATATGGCCTCTCATGGCAAATTATTCCCTCTGCCTTAGGCAAAATGCTACAAGACAAAGACCCGGAGAAAGCAAAAAGAACAATGCAAGCGATGATGCAAATGGACAAAATCGACATCAACCGCTTGCAGTTGGCTTACGACGGAAAATAACCCTCACACCAAAACGCCATACCGGGCGGCCAGTGTGCATCGTCGTCACTTTGCTTTTTGCACCGCGATCCATTTGTCCGTGCGGGTGTCAAGCAGGTCAAGCGGCAAGGTCCCGCCGTTGAGCATCTCGTCATGGAAGCTGCGTATATCAAACTTGGCACCCAAAGCTTTCTGGGCGCGGTCACGGAGCTCACGGATCTTGAGCTGGCCAAGTTTATAACTCAGAGCCTGCGCGGGCCACGCAATGTAGCGGTCGGTTTCTGACTGGATCGTCGGCTCGTCCACGGCGCCGGACTGGCGCATGAAGTCTACGACTTGATCGCGGCTCCATCCTTTGGCATGGATTCCGGTATCCACCACCAGGCGCACGGCGCGGAAAAGTTCAGAAGACAGGCGGCCGTAGTCTGACACGGGATCCTGGTAGAAACCAACTTCTTTGCCGAGTTGCTCTGAGTACAGGGCCCAGCCTTCCGTATACGCGTTGAAGCCAAGGCCATGGAGGCGGAACTTGGGCAGCCCGGTGAGTTGCTGTTGCACGGACAACTGCATGTGATGTCCGGGGACGCCTTCGTGATAGGCAATCGCTTCGTCGTTAATAAGTGAGCGTTCCGCAAAGTTGGACGCGGCAACAACCACGCGGCCAGGACGCTTGCCGTCCGGCGTTCCGGTAACGTAGTGAGTTGCAGCGGCAGACTGGAAAGAAGGTATGGCTTCAACCGTTACCGGCGACTTGGGAAGCAGGTTGAAGAGCCCTGGAAGTTTCGGTTCCATCTGGGCGATGTAGCGGCGGAAATCATCGAGGATCTGGTCCGACGAAGTGGGAATGTATTTTGGATTGGTCTTGAGCGACGCCCGGAAGGCAACAAGGTCGGCGAAGCCAGCTTTTTTGGCGATCACGGTCATCTCGGCCTGGATGCGCTCGATCTCGCGGAGACCGAGTTGGTGTATCTCATCCGCCGTCATGTGTGTGGTGGTGCGGCCGTAAATGTCATTCTGGTAACGCTTCTGGCCGTCTGCCAGAGAAGTGACAGCAAGGGCGGAACGGCCCTGGGGCGCGTACTCCGTTCGCACGAATGCCGCGAAGGTCTTGTATGCGGGGATCACGTCAGTGTTGATGGCATCGGTGATCTGCTGGGTCAAACGCTTCTGGTCTTCGGCGGAGATGCTTGCCGGGTACTTCTTGGCCGGCAGGAGAAAAGGGTCGGCGTCGATGATGCCCTGGCATTGGACCGGCAGCTTTTCCAGCAGGAATTTCACTGGCATCAGCTTGTCCTTCATACCAGCGCGAAGGACTTCCGTGGTCTGGCTAAGCACCCGCGGGATCTGATGCAGCCGCGCGATGTAATCTTCGTAGTGTTTGACGGAGTCGAGTGGAACGGAAAGCGGCAGGTCCGCGAGGCCGGTATGGATGCCGTTCATCTGGTTCACGGACATCTCATACACTTTGAGATCAAAGTCCGCGATGCGCTGCTGGAGCACACGGACCATCAGGTCGTGGGAGAGTTGGTCCTGGTCGGAGAAGCCGGTCGTCGGGATCGCATCGAGCCGCTTCAGGAAATCCACGTCGATCTTATGGCGCTGGGCGATGGCGTCGAGCGAATGTTCCGAGAGCTTGTCGTTGTAGCGGTAATCACCGAATGATGTGGCGCGCTCCGGAGCGTTGCGGAGGTCGGACTCATACTGCTCTTCGAAAAGGACGTTCTGAGCGGCCAGGCGGTCGGCAACCGGTTTGGAGTTTTGGGCGAAGGCGGAACCAACTACGGCGACTAGGAAAAACAGGCTCTGGTAAAGGCGCATAAGGGTATACAGAGTACCAGAGGAAACGCGCGGGAAGAAATGGATGAGCAGGCCAAGCGTGCAGCCAGGCTTACACTTGTATCGTAGGATAAAGAAAAAACGGAAGGGCTGGGCACCCGGTCATGATCGGTTCATATATGGATGAGAGTTTCGACAGGGCACAAGCAGGAGTCTTTGCCGTTGGTGGGTTGCTAGGTCGAGGAGTTCCATTTTTTGAGCTAGAACGAAAGTGGGAAAAGCTGCGGAAACGGCCGGATATTGACATTGCTTATTTCAAAGCGTCGCAGTGTCAACGTGGTAAAGGAGAGTTCTCTAAGTTTGTTGCTGATCCAAAGAACATCACGCAACAGGAACGAGCCAAGCTTGATTCAATCAGCCAAGAATTCCTTAATCTGATCGCTAAAGAGGAGCTGATTGTTGCTGGAGTGGGTGTCATACAGGATGATTTCTACGATGTCATCAAGGACTCCAATGCCCACACGATCTTGGGAGATAGCCCATACCGCTTGGCTTACGACTTTGCAATGATTCAGTGCGCATGGGCAATGAAAAAACTAAACACTGGCGATACAGTGTCTTTTGTCTGCGATGAGCATGAGACGTACAGCTCACTCGCAAATAATGCATATTGTGACCTGAAGGCAAAGAATCCACATGCATCAAAATATATGGCAGCGTTTTCTAGTGCGGACGATAGGTATTGCGAGCCACTGCAAGCAGCCGACGCAGCAGTGTTTGAGATTCGCAGGGCACTCAAGCTGGCGCTCGGGCAACGGAAAGGACAATTGCGACAACAATTCAACATACTAGCTGATGCGGGCAAAATGTTTCTGATACAGCACACGGACAGAAAGCACTTACTTCACATTATCGCCAATCACAAACCAGGTGAGCCGTTCAAGTTGGACGAAATAATGGAGCAGACATTCAGTGAAAATATCAAAATCCGAATTTGAGAGCGTCTCGTGCGAACGCCTTGACACACCATGAACGCTGCAAACATCCTCGGGATGTTTCGACTCCGCGCAGTAGTAGTGTGGTCGTAAAAAATATTGTTCACGCGCTCCGCTCAACAAGACAGGGTTTAAGGGCTACAAGATGCTTCTAGCCGAATCGAGGCCGACCATTTAAGATGTCCTGCGGCTTTTGCTTTTAATAATCCTGTGGTCCTCGGTTTTTTTCCAGGGCAGGTTTTACAGAGAATATCGTTTTTCCAAAGCTGCTCCAGAGGTGTTCGAATGAAAAAGGCAATCAATGTCACAGTCAACGGCGTAACCCATCAGAGTGAAATTGAGCCGCGCACGCTGCTGGTTCACTACATAAGAGATGTGCTCAACCTGACCGGCACACACGTGGGCTGTGAGACATCCCTATGCGGCGCGTGCACGGTGCTGGTGGACGGACAAGCAGTCAAGTCATGCACCATGCTGGCCGCTCAGGCGGACGGCTCCACCGTAACCACCATTGAGGGGCTGGCCCAGGGTGGAGAACTGCATCCGGTGCAGAAGGGCTTCTGGGAACACCACGGATTGCAATGCGGCTTTTGCACTCCCGGCATGATCATGACCGCGGCCCAGATCCTGCAAAGAAATCCCGACCCCACGGAAGAAGAGATACGGCACGGCCTGGAGGGCAACCTCTGCCGCTGTACCGGATACCAGAATATTGTCCAGGCGATCCAATGCGCCGCAAAGAAGATGCAATCGAAAGCGGTTGCGCGGTAGCTCGAAAGCGGAGGCCCTTATGGCGGAGAAATTTGTAGGAAAAAGCATAAAGCGCACGGAAGACCCGCGGCTGATCCAGGGACTGGCGCATTACGTTGATGACATCCGGCTGCCGGACACGCTGCATGTGGCGTTTCTGCGCTCCATCTATGCTCACGCGCGCATCAAGAGCATTGACACCAGCGCGGCGGTCAAGCTGCCTGGCGTGGTGGCCGTTTACACTGGCAAGGACGTCGCCAAAATTGGCCCGGTGCCCTGCGGCGCCGCCATACCGGACATGAAGACGCCAACCCACACGGTGCTGGCAACGAATAAAGTTTATTTTGTCGGTCATCTGGTGGCCGCCGTGGTGGCGGAAAACAAATACGCCGCGCGCGACGCTCTGGATCTGATTCAGGTCGACTATGAAGAACTGCCGGTCGTGATGGACGAAGAGAAGGCCGCGGACAAGAACAGCCCGGTCATCCACGAGCAGTTTGGCACCAACATCGCCTATAAGCTCACGGCCGGCGAAGGCGACATTGAAGCCGCGCTGAAGTCGGCGGACAAAATCGTCAAACAAAAAATCCTGAACAAGCGCCTAGCGCCCATCGCCATGGAGCCACGCGGCGTGCTCGCACGCTACTTCCCCGGCGAACAGGAACTCACGCTGTGGACCTCCACGCAGATCCCGCATCTGTGCCGCACACAGGTGGCCGTCATGCTGGGCTTGCCGGAAAATAAGTTGCGCCTGATTACGCCGGAAGTCGGCGGCGGCTTTGGCTCCAAGCTGAACGTTTATGCCGAAGAAGCGATCCTGGGCTGGATCTCCATGCAGACCGCGCGTCCGGTGAAATGGATTGAGGGACGACGGGAAAACTTCCAGGGAACAATCCACGGACGCGGCCAAGTTGGATACGTGGAAATCGGCTGTAAGAAAGACGGCACCATCACTGGCTTCCGCTACAACGTCTTTGCTGACATGGGCTCGTATTTCCAGCTGCTCACGCCCGCCATCCCCACACTGACCGGATTGATGCTCTCCGGGTGCTACAAAATCCCCGCTATCCAGATGAACGTGACCGCCACCTTTACTAATAAGATGGCCACAGATGCCTACCGTGGCGCGGGACGCCCGGAAGCCACGTTTGTAATTGAACGCGCCATGGACCTGGTTGCAGCGGAGTTGGGCATGGACGCAGTGGAAGTCCGGCGCAAGAACTTCCCTGCTCCCTTCGGCGCCGAAAACCCGTTCAAGACCGCAACAGGCCTTTTCTATGACAGCGGCAACTACCAGGGCGCACTCGATAAAGCGCTGAAGATAGCCGATTACACCAAGCTGCGCGAAGAACAGAAAAAGGCCCGCAAAGAAGGGCGGCTGATGGGCATCGGTATTTCCACCTATGTGGAAATCTGCGCGCTTGGCCCTTCCTCAGCCATGCCCGCTGGTGGCTGGGAGAGCGCGACCGTGAGGATTGAACCTACCGGTAAAGTAACGATTCTTACCGGGGCTTCGCCACATGGCCAGGGTGAAGAAACTTCTTTCGCTCAGATTGCAGCCGACGAGTTGTGCGTAAGCGTGAATGACTCCACGGTGATTCACGGTGATACCGCGATTGTGCAGTACGGAATCGGCACGTTTGGCAGCCGCGGGCTCGCGGTGGGTGGCACGGCCGTCTATATGGCGATCCAGAAGCTGAAGGCGAAGGCCGCCACGCTGGCAGCGCATCTGCTACAGGTGGATGCTTCCACAGTTTCGTTCGCTGACGGCAAATTCACATCGAAAGCAGCGGCCGACAAACAGGTCACGATCCAGGAGGTCGCACTGGCCGCCCACTTGGCCAGGAATCTTCCCGCGGACATGGAGCCGGGACTTTCCGCCACTGCGTTCTACGAGCCCAAGAACTTTACCTTCCCCTTCGGCACGCACATTGCCGTGGTGGAGATTGATCGCGAAACCGGAGAGATCCAATTCCAGCGCTACATCGCCGTGGATGACTGCGGCAAGCAAATCAATCCCATGCTGGTGCATGGACAGGTGCACGGTGGCATTGTGCAATCGATCGGGCAGGCGCTGTATGAGGAAGTGGTTTACGACGATCAAGGCCAGCTCGTCACCGGCACGCTGATGGACTACGCGCTTCCCAAGGCCATCATGATTCCCCACATGGAACTGGACAGCACGGAGACGCCTTCCCCGGTGAATCCATTGGGAGCCAAGGGTGTTGGCGAAGCCGGGACCATCGGTGCAACGCCCGCCATTGTCTCCGCAGTGGTCGACGCATTGGCAGTGTTCGGCGTGCGCCACGTGGACATGCCGCTCAAGCCGGAGACAATCTGGCAGATCATTAAAAAGAGTACAGCAGGCGCCGCGTAAGCGCAGGAGAGACAAATTATGATCCCAGCAAGTTTTGATTACATTGCCGCCAAGAGCCTGGAAGAAGCCGTTGCGCTTCTGGCCAAGCACAAAGATGACGCCAAACTTCTGGCCGGCGGACACAGCCTGCTCCCCGCCATGAAGCTTCGCCTGATGCAGCCCAAGGTGCTGATTGACATCGGAAGGATCAAAGACCTGTCGTACATCCGCGAAGAAGGTGGGCAGATTCGCATCGGGGCCATGACTACGCACTTTCAGGTGGAAACGTCTGACGTGCTGCGCCGCGCTTGCCCTCTGCTCCCGGAGACAGCCACAAACCTGGGCGACATCCAGGTTCGCAACAAGGGGACCATTGGCGGCAGCATAGCCCATGCAGACCCAGCCGCGGATTGGCCGGCGGCAATTCTTGCCTTGGACGCGGAGATCGTTGCTGTGGGAGCTAAAGGCGACCGCGTAGTTAAAGCCGCGGATTTTTTTGTCGACATGCTTACTACTTCTCTGCAACCGGGCGAAGTCCTGCGTGAAATCCGCATTACACCGACTAAAGGCAAGGTCGGACAGTGTTACGTCAAGGTCCGCCAGCCGGCTTCAGGTTTTGCGCTCGTTGGCATAGCAGTAAGCCTGGTGCTCGATGGCGCGGGAAAATGCCAGTCAGTGGGAATCGGCGTTACCGGCGTCTCCGCCAAGCCGTATCGCGCGGGCAAAGTTGAGGCGGCGCTGAAAGGAAATACCCTTGACACCAAGACGCTCGCTGCCGCAGCAGCCCACGTGGCCGATGGAGTGGACATAAACTCCGATCTGTTTGCGTCATCCGAATACCGCAAGCATTTGGCGGCGATCTATACGAAAAGAGCGCTGGAGACGGCGGCCTCGCGGGCCAAGTAACTAGGGCTAACCACAAAGGGCACAAAGGTTCACGAAGAAAGTGTTCGGTTCTAGTTTGTCGCGAGTCTCTATTTCTACAGAAAATGCTTAACGTACATTGCAGCCACATCAGGCCTTCGTTTCGTTTGTGTCCTTTGTGGTGAATGCTTTCTGACAGGGGTTCTTGATTGAAAATCGAAAACACTCAGAAAATTGATGCTCCACGCGACCGCGTGTTTGCCGCGCTGATCGATCCCAAAGTCCTCCAGAAGTGCATTCCCGGCTGCGAACAGATGGAAAGCACCGGAGAAAATCAATATAACGCCAAACTTACCGCCGGCGTTGGCCCGGTGAAAGGCGTGTTCACTGCGACCGTCTCATTGCAAGACATCGTCGCGCCGGAGCACTACAAGATCGTGGTTGAAGGCAAAGGCCAGCCTGGGTTCGTGAAAGGCACTGGCGAGTTGAACCTGAAAGAGGAAGATGGCGGAACTTCCATTCAGTACACGGGTGAGGTCAACGTGGGCGGACTGCTGGCCAGCGTGGGACAGCGGATGATCCAGGGCGCCGCCAACATGATGGCTGGGCGATTCTTCAAAGCACTGGAAGCGGAGACGCGATCTGCGCAGCCAGCAGCTTCGACAGGAACTTAACCCGTCGCGGCTTCTTCCTGCACTCTTAACCGTCGGCGCACCTCAGGGACGCTCTGGGTCATCAGTAATTCTCCATCGCGAAAAACCGGTTTGAGACGATCATCAGGATCGTCAACATCCCGGCGCAGGCGCGCTGTGCTCCAGACTCCATCCTGAAGATGCAGCGCCAGTCTTCCGCGCTTGGAAGCCTTGTCATGTCCTTCCACTGGGTCCTTGAATACGTTACGGTCTTCTCCATTCACGGTTACGTTGGAGCACTTAAAAGCAAACTGCTGCGTGTCGCGGTTGAGTTGTTGCAGTAAAGCTCCGCCCATGCCGAACGTAATATTGTCCGCCGACCAGCCGGCGCGGTTCATGGCGGTCAATGTGTCCTGGATGGTCCAGTAGTTCACGCCGTCTCCCTGGATCACGCGCACCCTGGGATTCAACACGCGATAGCCTTTGCTATTCAACTGGAAGCCAAATTTTTCTCCCAGGATGTCCAGCACCTTCAGCACAACCTCACGCGGTTTGCCGGAGTCAGGACGCACCACCAGCGTTCCTTGCCGCTGCAACACTTTTTCCCGCAACGCTCCGCCCCAGAGCTTTTCGCAGGCCTCATACACGTTGTACGAGTCGCTCACCACGGCAACGATCCCTTCAGGAAATTGCGTGAGCATGTTGTCGTAAGCCTGGGCTTCGTTTTCGCGGCCCCATGCGGTGATGGTGGAGTGCTCGGCCGCGGGCACGCTGAAACCTTCCATCTCATTCGACTGGTAATACTGCTGTAGCACCCTGACTCCCGCAACAGTATCCGTACCTTTAAAATTGATCAGGTGTGCCGCGGCCCCGATTCCGGCAGTCTCTTCGCTGGAAACACCGCGATAGCCGAAGTCGTGGAGTTTGAAGTCGATGAGTGAAGGGTCGCCGGTACGTTGCGACGCGCCTAAAAATACTTTGCGGATCGCGTGCGACAGGGTCGCAACCGTGATGGGATACCAGACCTTGAGCAGCAGCGTCTCCAGGTAATTGGGCAACCAGTAGCATTGCGGATCAGTGTTTTCAATGGTCATCAGCACGTTCTGTACGTTGACCACACTTCCTTCCGGCACCGCCTTGATGACCACAGGCAGCTTGCCGCCGTACGCGCGGACGACATGCATCCAGCCGTCAAAGTTGAACATGCCCGGCCCAATGTGGCGATCGACAAACTGCCGCGCTTCGGCAACGTCCTCTTCAGTGACCACAGGGCCGTGAAGATACTTCATCAGGTAGTATTGCAAACCAAAAAACAGGGTCTGGGGAAACATTCCGCCGCGTGATTCCAAGTAGCTGTAAACAAATTGCGTTCCCGGCGGATATTGCTTCCAATGGGTGAATTTATAGCTGTCAGTTTGCAGGACCAGATTGTTCGGCGATGTCTTAAGCATCACAAGAAGTGTAAAGGAAATCGAAGGCAAGCGCAGGACCCGGCGCTCAGGCTAGCAAGAAATGCAATCAACTCGCCTTGAAACCCATCGGGTGTGCAGTTCAGCGACGTCCGAGATTGGAGTGCGCCGCATCGTGGTTGGGCGACGTTTTCGAAGTCAAAAACGAAGTCCATGCTTCCATGATATAGAATAAATCTTTGAGTTGTGTCCAGCCTAAGCCAAGAATTTGTGCACTACAACTGAACAGGTACGTTGCTGGGAAGAGTCCCAAAATCTTGGCCCCTTTGGGCTGTGGTACCGGTGCGAAACTATCTTAATAGGGCGGCGAAGATGATCAAGAAACTGTTCCAGATGGTTGCAGCGTCTTTTCTTCTACTCGGTCCTGTTTCAGGGCAGCACACAACGCTTGTTCGATCAGTGCAGGAAGATCTACATCTGGTTGCTTTTGTTCCTGCGAAACAGAGCTGTGAGAACTGGGGCTTTGGGGCTGCTGTCCAGTCGCTGCTGGAGATGCAGAACGTACCGCTTCGTCAAGAACAATGGGTGGCCAAACTCTCGGGTGGAGAAGGATGCGAGCCGCTTCTGCGAAGCCCTCAGGAATTAGTACGTGCGGTGGATGGCGATTATCGGCTGGGCGGCGCGCGGGTAGTGCATCTGGAAGCGCGGTTGGAAGGCACGTCGGTTGATCCCGGCCAACTGGTGCGTTCGATTAGAGAGAACCGGCCCTTCCTCTTGATCTGGAAACGGCACGCCTACATTGTGATTGGCTTGAGATACGTCGAGTCGGTTGATAACGGGATTCACGATTACAACATCCAGGAAATGAAATTAATGGACCCTCTGGGCGGCGCAGAACAAGATCCCATCATTTTCCGGAAAGGAACCAGCACATTGCCTGAGGTTAACGGCATCCTGGAGATCATCGTGACCCAGATCAGCGGCTGAAGTCACGGCACAATATGGACGCTCAAGCGAAATGTAGGTTGACCCCTACCAAATCATAGACGCTCGAGCGTCACCCGCTAGGGTCGGCGATCAAGAATTGAAAGCTTCTGGTCAAGGTCGCTCAATGCCTGCCGTAGCGACTCTGTATACCGCTCGTTCGTCGACGATTGTATCTGCTGAAGCACGTAGGCGCGCGAGAGCATTAATTGGCTGCGCTCGCGCTGCGCTTTCTTCTCAGCATCTGTAAGTTGTCGCGGATTTGGTGACTGATCTTCTTTGGCTGTTTCCATTTGAGACTCAATCGATTTACTCTCCCAGCCTCGAGCCATACGTCGATTATAGGATCATTTGTGGCGATTCGAGCAGTTTTTATCCTTCAGAATTTATAATCCACGCACAATGAAAAACACCTCTCTCGCGGTCTTATGTACTTTCGTAATCATGCTGGCCCTTGCTGCTTGCGGTCAGGAACAAAGTAAAGGACAAAACAATCTTGCGCCCGCGCAGCAGCTCGCGCGTGACATCTTCAAGGAACTGATTGAGATCAACACCACGGACACGCCTGCCGGAAACGTGACTACCGCGGCCGAAGCAATGGCCGCCCGCTTCCGTGCCTCCGGCTTTTCCCAGGAAGACATGCAGGTGCTCGGTCCGGTGGCCAACAAAAAGAACCTAGTCGTGCGTTTTCGCGGACGCGGCCAGGGAAAGCCAATCCTTTTTCTAGCCCACCTGGACGTGGTGCAGGCCCTCCGCCAGGACTGGTCCATGGATCCGTTTAAGCTGAATGAAGTTGACGGCTATTTTTACGGCCGGGGCACGTCTGACATAAAAGATGGCGATACCGTCCTGATCGCAAATTTTATCCGTCTCAAAAAAGAAGGTTGGATACCGGACCGTGACCTGATCCTGGCGCTGACCGCCGATGAAGAAGGCGGCAATTACAACGGGGTCCAGTGGCTCATCAAGGAGCATCGTGCATTGATCGACGCCGAATACTGCATCAACACTGATGCCGGCGGCTTTGAAAGCAAACAAGGCAAGCGCCTTCTCCTGGGATGGCAGACCAGCGAAAAAAATTACGTGGATTTTCGTCTGGAAGTAAAAAGCAACGGCGGCCACAGCTCACGGCCCATCAAGGACAACGCCATTTATCACCTGACGCAGGGGCTTTCCCGGCTCGCTGATTTCGAATTTCCGGTGCAACTGAACGAAACCACGCGCGGCTTCTTTGGGCGCACAGCCCAGCTTGAAGACGCGCCGACAGCCGCGAATTTCCGCGCCGTGATTGGTACGGACCGCGCGGCCGTGGAAGCGGCCGCCAAACGGATGGCCGAGGCTTCCGCTTACTACAACGCTCTCTTGCGAACCACTTGCGTAGCAACGCGGCTTGACGGCGGACACGCAAACAATGCTTTGCCCCAAACTGCGGGCGCAATCGTAAACTGCCGCATGCTGCCTGACGATTCCCTGCAAAACGTACAGAGCACGCTCAAGCGCGTGCTGGCGGATGACCGTATCTCCGTGAGCCTGGCAGCGGAAGCAATTCCTGCTCCGGCATCAGCCATTAATCCGGTGATCGTGCACAAACTGGAAGAGCTTAGCGCCAAGCTCTACGACGGCATCCCCGTCGTCCCGGTGATGGACGCCGGCGCAAGCGATGGCAAGTATCTGCGCATCGGCGGCATTCCCACCTATGGCGTGCCCGGCGTGTTTCAAGACGTGAACGACGACCGCGCCCACGGCAAAGATGAACGCATTGGGGTCAAGGATTTTTACGACGGCGTGGATTTCTACTACGCATTCATCAAGTCACTGGCGGGTGCGCAATGATGCCTGGTCCAGATGACAATGCAAAGATCGCTATACGCCGGAGCGAGCTTGCCTGCCCCGCGCATTCACTCAAGATGATGACCAAAGCCGCAGCCAGCGCGGCGGACGAGGTGATCTTTGATCTTGAAGACGGCTGCGCTCCATCACAAAAACTGGCCGCGCGGAAGACGCTGATTGAGGCTTTCAACACTCTCGATTTCAGGGGCAAAATACGCGCCTTCCGCGCCAACGGAATCCACACCAAGTTTTTCTACCGTGATGTGATCGAGGTGGTTGAAGCCGCCGGAAGAAAAATTGATGTGCTGGTGCTACCGAAAGTCCAAGAGGCTGCCGACGTACTGTTTGCCGACCGCCTGCTCACCCAGATTGAGCAGAACATCGGACTGGAGATAGGGCGCATCCGTCTGGAAGCGCTGATTGAAAGCGCTAAAGCTGTATTGCACGCGGAGCAGATCGCGGCTTGCACGCCACGGCTGGCGGGACTGATCTTTGGCGTGGTGGATTATGCCGGCAACATCGGCGCAAGGGATTCTGTCCGCGAGCAGTTTGCGCTCTACCACTATCCCAAGGCGAAAACTGTGGCTGCTGCCCGGGCCGCCGGTATTGATGTGGTGGACGGCGTCACGTTGCAATTCCGTGACCTGGAACAATGCGAGCATGACGCTCGGTCTGCGGCGCAGATGGGCTTTGATGGCAAGTGGGCCATCCATCCAGATCAGGTTGCAGTCATCAATGGTGTATTCACTCCTACACGCGAAGAAATTGTCAGGGCCCAGGAGATTCTGGAACTCTATCGCAAGGCCGACGTCGGTTCCGGCGTGGGCGCGATGGTCTACAAAGATGAGATGGTGGACGCCGCCAGCCTGCCGATTGAGCGGAAGAAGCTGGCCATCGCGAAGAAAACCGGGCTGATATAAAATGGGCCGCCTTGAGACAGTTCGCAGCAGATGAACGCTGATGAGCGCAGATCGAGTCTGAAATCAACAAACATTTCTAACACCTCTGGATTTGCGTTGTTCGGGTTCATTCGCGGCTTGCCATGTTTTGATCTGCGTTTATCTGCGCAAATCTGTGGCTAAAGAAGGTGAGATCTGTGGTCGAAAAAGCTGAACTGCATCAAGAACTGAAGAGTGCCGTCCGAGAATTGTGCCGCAGCTTCCCTGATGTCTACTGGAGGGAATTGGACGCGAAACGCGGATATCCAGAAGAGTTTGTCCAGGCGCTGACCAAGGCCGGGTACATGGCCACGCTGATTCCTGAAGAATACGGCGGGGCGGGCCTGGGTGTTGGCGAAGCCGCAGCCATCCTTGAAATGGTCCATCATTCCGGCGGAAACGCCGCGGCTTGCCACGCGCAGATGTACATCATGGGGACCCTTCTGCGGCATGGGTCGGAAGCGCAAAAGAAAAAATATCTGCCTGCAATCGCCAGCGGTCAACTTCGTTTGCAGGCATTTGCCGTCACAGAGCCCACCACGGGATCAGACACCACGCAGATCAAGACCCTGGCTGTCCGCAAGGGTAACAAATATATTGTGACAGGGCAGAAGATATGGATATCGCGTGCGGAACATTCTGACCTGATGCTACTGGTGGCACGCACCACTCCGCTGGAGCAGGTAAAAAAGAGAAGCGAAGGCCTCTCCGTGCTGCTAGTGGACTTGCGCGAGGCCGCCAGACACGGACTGACGATCCGGCCCATCCAGACCATGATGAACCATGCCACGACCGAAGTTTTCTTTGATGACGTGGAGGTCCCGGTGGGAAATCTGATCGGCGAAGAGGGCCGTGGCTTCCGGTATCTTTTGGATGGCCTCAACGCGGAGCGCATCTTGATTGCCGCGGAGTGCATTGGCGACGGACGCTGGTTCCTGGATCGCGCCTGCCGTTACGCCAAAGAGCGCGTGGTATTTGGCCGGCCTATCGGGCAAAACCAGGGCATACAATTTCCGCTGGCCCGCGCGTATGCCAACGTGGAGGCTGCGTCGCTTATGGTGTCTCATGCCGCCGGTTTGTTTGACACGGAGCAACCGTGCGGCGCGCAAGCCAACATGGCCAAGCTGCTGGCGGCGGATGCTTCCTGGGAGACGGCCAACGCCGCCATACAGACGCATGGCGGGTTTGGCTTTGCTGAAGAATATGACGTAGAGCGTAAGTTTCGTGAGACGCGCCTTTACCAGGTGGCGCCGGTCTCGACGAATCTGATCCTGGCGTACATTGCCGAGCATGTGCTTGGCTTGCCGCGGTCGTATTGATATTGCTGGCTAAATTAGTCCGGAGCGAATGAGGTCATGGCGATAAAGCAAGGTTGGACAGGACGCGTTTATGAAGATTTTGAAGTGGGCGATGTTTATCAGCACGCGCTCGGACGCACCGTGATTGCCGCGGACAACATCTGGTTCACGCTGCTCACGCAGAACACCAATCCCATTCACTTTGACAGCGCGTACGCCGCCAAAACCGAATATGGCAAACCCCTGGTTGATTCAACGTTTACGCTGGCGCTGGTCACGGGCCAATCGGTCATGGACGTTTCCCAGAATGCCATGGCCAACCTGGGCTGGGACGAGGTCCGGCTGCCTAGCCCGCTCTTTGAAGGCGACACGGTCTACTCCCGCAGCGAGGTCCTGGAAACAAGGGAATCAAAATCCAGGGCCAACGTCGGCATTGTGCGGGTGAAGACTACGGGCTTCAAACAAGATGGAACGGTGGTGATTGAGTTCAAGCGGACCATGATGATTTACAAGCGTGGACACGTTCCGCTTACGGCGTCGACGCTCCCCAGCCCCAAGACCGGCCCTTCATGAGAATAAAAACATCACTCGCTGTACAAAAGCCCATCCTGCCGGGGATGGGCCTTGAAGATCAGATTTGTTTAAATGAACGCGCTACTCCTTGTTGCGGAAAGCGTATCCGAGAGAAACACCAAAACGCGTTACCCGCGATCCAGTGAACTCAACGTTGTTGTGAACAATATAGAGGTGGGCTTCCGGCCGGATAAATATGTTGTGCCTTACATAAAGGCGCAAACCGCCTCCAACGTGGCCCAGAAAATGATTGCTGCTGACAAAATTGGTGCAGCCACCGAAAGTGGTGCACTGCAAAGTGGCCGTGTAAAAACGAAGGCTTTCCGCACCGATTCCGGCCTTCAGTTCCGCCTGCGCCCATTTGCCCAAAGGAGGCGCATAGACTGCGTCAATGTCATAGAAAAACGGACGGAAGGGTTGAAAACCCTGGTACAGGTTCTGCTTGGCGCGAAACGCCGCATCAAAACCGACGCCAAGGTTCTTAAAGAAGAGAAAATCCAAGCCGATATTCGGATACGCTCCGCCACTTACGGTTTGCAACTGCGGAGTGCTCTTGGGACCGGTGACAGTAGAAACACCAAAAGTCAAATCAAACTGCTGCGCCTGAGCGGCGCTTCCCAATAGAAAAAATGCACAAAAGGCCACAACAAGGAACGATAATTTTTTCAAGTTACTCTCCAGTTATAAAGGCTGGACCGGCCCAGACTCGTGCAGATAAATCCAACCTCGAGCTAAGTAAGTATCTAAACGCGATTATCCTACCCGGTACGCTCGAATGTCCAGACCTCTTTGGTATCAAGCTATTGTGTAAAGAAGTGCTAAGGCTCTTTTTCCATGCTGGTCGCCCATTCCGGACCAGGAATATGCCCACGCAGGCTTATCGCAACCGCCTTGAAAATGCGCACTGCTGTTATTCTGGAAGTTGATCTTTACCGCCAAAGCTATTCTGTTTGACATGGATGGAGTCTTGGTTGATTCCGCTTCCGCCGTCGAACGCGTGTGGCGTGCGTGGGCGACGGAGTACGGCTATGATCCAGAGCGTGTAGTCGCGCAAGCCCATGGCCGCCGCAGCATTGAAACCATCCGTGAGCTGGCTCCGCACCTTGACCCGGAACGCGAAAACCTTAGAGTTGAGCAGATGGAGATTGAAGACAAGGACGGAGTTGTTCCTTTACCGGGCGCTGCGGAACTGCTGCGCAACCTGCCATTGGGACGATTTGCCATCGTTACATCAGCCACGCACGCGCTGGCGGAGGCGCGGTTGGGCTTTGCCGGGCTTCCCATTCCTCCGCGCTTCATCGGCGGCGATGATGTTGTTCACGGCAAACCCTCTCCCGAGCCGTATCTGAAAGGCGCGACGCTGCTTGGCTTCACGCCGGACGAATGCCTGGTTTTTGAAGATGCGCCGGCAGGCATCGCGGCGGCACGGGCCGCTGGGATGCGGGTGATCGCGTTGCATACTACATGCCCGGCGCGCGAGTTGAAGGGAGCAGATGCGGTCTTGGCGTCATTGGCGGAAGTGAAAATGCAATTTCATGAAGGGATAATTACGCTTCATGCAGACACAGTTTGCGTGCAAGAAAGTTGAGGAAGTCCAAACAATGGAGTTCAGAAAACTTGGCCGTACCGGTTTTGATGTAAGTGAAATCGCCCACGGAGTCTGGGGCATGAGCAGTTGGTCTGGGTCCGACGACCAAGAATCACGGGCGTCGCTGCAACTGTCTGTTGATCTGGGATGCAACTTCTTTGACTCCGCATGGGCGTATGGTGAAGGCAAAGGCGATGCCTTCGCGGGAGAAGTCCTGCGCAGCAATCCCGGTAAGCGGATTTGCGTCGCGTCAAAAATACCTCCACTCAACCGTAAGTGGCCAGCGCTGCCGCAATATCGCTACCAGGACGTCTTTCCCACGGAACATGTTTTTCGCTTCGCCGATCTGATTCGCGAGAAACTTGGAGTCGATTGCATTGACCTGCTCCAGTTCCATGTTTGGGACGACAGCTGGACGGATGAAAAAGAGTTTCGCGAGACCGTGGCCAAGCTTAAACAGGATGGCATAGTACGCGCCTTCGGCCTTAGCCTGAATCGGTGGCAACCTGAGAACGGCATACGGGCGCTGCGCACCGGACTGGTCGACGCGGTCCAGGTCATCTACAACATCTTTGATCAATCGGCGGAAGACCAGCTTTTCCCGGTTTGCCGGGAGTTGAATATCGGGGTGATCGCGCGTGTGCCGCTCGATGAAGGCGGGCTGAGTGGCAAACTGACAGCAGAAACAACGTTCGCCCAAAGCGATTGGCGCGCGGGATACTTCAACCCAGAAAACCTGCGCGCGACCCTGGATCGCGCGGAACGACTCAAAGCGGTTCTACCGGAGGGAATGAGCCTGCCGGAGATGGCACTCCGGTTTATCCTGTCAAATCCGGCAGTGAGCACGATCATTGTGGGCATGCGCAAGCCGGAGCACGTTCGCCAGAATATGGGTTTGAGTAAAGCCGGGCCGCTGGACCCTGGATTGATTGCGGAGCTGAAGAAACATCGATGGGACCGGAAGCCAAAACCTTGGTCAGATTGATTCTTGCCTAAGAATTGGCACTCCTCGCCTAGTGTGGGGAGTCAGGTTTCTTTTCATCGCCGGTAGCGCTCGGGTCAGGGCCGGCGTCTTGGACGGGGCCTTCCTCTCGGATGGACTCTACCGACATGCCTGTCCAGCGGGCTAGAGCTTCTTCAATGCGCTCACGTGTGACCCACACGACAACCGACTCGTCGACGCCGTGCTTCTTTTCCAATTCATGCAGGTTATCCCGCTCTTTGCGTTCTTCGTCCGAGTAAAAACGTGCCTTCTCGAATTCGTGATTGGCGATAGCATCTTCCATCCTGTGGACGATGAACTTAACTCTCTTTCGCACCTCCGTTAGCTCTTCCGGCGCGGGCGGTTGATGCAGTTTTACATATGTTCCAGCATCATCAATCAAGTCAATGGCTTTCTCCGGTAAGCAACGGTCCTTGATATACCGGCTGGAATACTTTACGGCGTATGTAATCGCCTCTTCCGTATAAGCAACCGAATGAAATTTTTCATATCGCTCTTTAATGCGCAATAAAACCTTGATGGCTTCCTCTTCTGTGGCGGGCGCTACTTCAACCGGCCAAAAGCAACTCTCCAGCCAAGGGGCCTTTTGCACCGCGTTACGGTATTCCTCTGGAGTCGCCGCAGCAATGCATTGGATGCTCTCGCTTTGCAGGGCGGGCTTAAGCACACTGAGGACTTCGTGCGCTCCACTCGCCGGGCCAGCAGCCATCAGCGTGTGCAATTCGTCGACAAAAAAGATGACGCTGGCACTTGCTAACACCAGTTCATCCGCAATGGAGTTCAGAAACTCCGCGGGCCGCTGGCTATGTTTAGCGCCGGCAACAACCAGAGAAAGATCGAGCGACAGAACGCGGTTGTCCGCCAGGGAAGGCGCATCACCGTCCGCGATCCGCTGCGCCAGCCCCGCCACGATCGTGCTCTTCCCTATGCCTGGCTGTCCCACGAGCACTGGGTTGCTCTTAGTGGAACGACCCAGAACGTGGACGATGCGATCCAGCTCATTCTCCCGTCCCACCAGCGGGTGCGGTTTCCCGTCTGTGGCCGCCTGGGTGAGGTCCACGGTAAAACGCGCCAGGCCTGAGGCCGAATAGCCCTTGGCGATGGCAGTTCCCTCCTGCGTCTCCTTGGCCGCCTCTTCGCGCAGTGCAAACAAGGTAACGCCATGTTCTTTCAGTATCTGCGCCGCAAAGCATTTTTCTTCGCGCAGCAGACCAAGAGCGATATGCTCTGTCCCGATGTGCTTATGATTAAGGCGCTCCGCTTCTTCCGCCGCATACGCGAGCACGCGCTTGCATTCGTTGCTTAAGGGTAAATCGACAGAGGTAGAGACCTTTTCGCGGACCATTGTAGCCGCTTCAATTTTGCCCCGGATAGCTTCAACCCCTGCAACTCCGTGCACAAACCGATGCGTGAAAACCTTGTCCTCCCGCAGCACTCCCAGCAGCATGTGCTCGGTTTCAATATAGGGGCTGCCAAACTGGCTTGCTTCATAACGCGCGAAAAAAATCACGCGCCGCGCTTTTTCGGTGTATCGCTCAAACATAAATTCTTCCTGTTCAGGGGCGAATGCCATTATTCTACAAATCCAGGTTTATCGAAACCAGAGCAGGCCTCGCGTATACAATTCCCATATCTCGATTTGAGGAGCAAAGGAAACTCATGCAAAGAAACGCAAGCGCACACTGGAGCGGCGGGTTGAAGGACGGCAAAGGCACCATCACTTCAGCCAGCGGAATTCTAAAGGACACACCTTATTCTTTCAGCACTAGGTTTGAATCGCAGCCGGGCACCAACCCTGAAGAGTTGATCGCCGCAGCCCATGCCGGATGCTTCACCATGGCCCTCTCCGGCCAACTCGGCGCTGCCGGAATGACCGCACAGGCCCTGGATACCACGGCAACCGTGACCCTGGAAAAACTCGACACCGGCTTTGCCGTGACCACGATCCATCTACAAGTCAAAGCCAAGATCCCCGGCGCTGACAAAGCTAAGTTTGATCTGGCGGCAAAGAACGCTAAGGAAGGCTGTCCTATTTCCAAGCTGTTCAACGCCAAGATCACCATGGACGCGCAGTTGGAAAGCTGAGATGACTTGGGACCGGGCCAAGTTGGATTTGTCCGGTCGATTTACTTGTCTGCCGCTTTTCTGGCTGCGGTACGGAAAAGCGGCGATGGGAGATTTCAAGTGGCGAAAATTAACGGCATTGAGGGCATGGGTCCGGCGGAACTCACTTTTGAATTGCAGTGAGGTGGAAAGTTCGTTAACTATCGTTATTGTGTTACGGCGATGATCATAACGTTTCGGCGCGGATCTGACATCTATTTCATCCGGTCCGGGGACAGCCGCATTACAAAGGACTCGACATGGACGCTGTTGTCACTGATTGCCGGCTGGTGAGGCATTCCCTGGGGTCCGATTTTTACAATTCAGTCGCTTTATATCAACCTGCGCGGCGGAAATGATATGACCGACGAAGTAGCCACAACGCATTGCGGCTTTCTATCAGCCAAGATCAACTCACTGCAAACCAAACCTGAAGGCCCGCTAACAATTGCGCCTGTCCGACGTCTAACCGTTCATCTGCGCGCAATCCATATCAGTATCTACAATTGCACCCCCTGGAGGATTCCCCATGCGTAAATATTCACAGTTCACTCTTTTCGCGATCGCACCTTTATTCCTGGCAATGTTCACCGTCGCGCCGCGTGCTCAGGCACAGTCCTCGGTCCTGGACCTGCCCCGCGATAGCCAGCATGCCAAGGTAATTCAGCGGATCGGGCTCACCGATATCACGATCAACTACCACCGTCCGCTAGTGAAGGGCCGGAAAGTCTGGGGAGGACTGGTGCCGTACGGGCAGCCCTGGCGCGCCGGAGCCAATGAGAACACCACCATTGAGTTCAGTGATGCCGTGAGCGTGGAAGGAAAGCCGCTGGCCAAGGGCGTCTACGGTCTGCACATGATTCCCGGAGAGAACGAGTGGACGGTTGCTTTTTCCAAGATGTCCACCGCGTGGGGCAGTTTTTCCTATAATGAGGCCGAAGACGCCTTGCGCGTGGCAGTTAAAGCGCATCCGGATGAGATGCATGAAGCTCTGGCTTACGACTTTGACGACGTGAAGGCGAACTCCAGCACGGTCACGCTGCGCTGGGAAAAGCTTGCGGTGCCGTTTAAAGTCGAGGTGGGCAACAGTGATGTTGTCATCGAGAGCCTGCACAAGCAGCTACGCGGACTGTCCCAATACACCTTTGAAGGCTGGGACGACGCGGCGACGTACTTGGTCGACAACAAAATCGATCTTGATGAGGCCCTCAAGTATTCCGACCGCTCGATCCAAGTGGAAGACCGCTTTGAGAACGAGATGACCAAGGCGCGCATTCTTGACGCATTGAACCGCAAAGACGAAGCCTCGGCCAGCCGCACCAAGGCGATGGGATTGGGGAGCGCGGTTCAACTTCATGGCTACGCCCGCGGTTTGCAGCAGCAGGGCAAACAAGAAGAAGCGTTTGCGATCTTCCGCACCAACATCAGGAAAAACCCCGACCATTGGCTGGTCCACACGGAAGCAGCGCGGATCGCGGTGGCCAAGGGCGACTTTGACACGGCAATCAAGGAAATGAAACTCGGCCTGGCAGGGGCGCCAGACCAGCAAAAATCAGCCTTCGGCAACCTGATGAAACGACTGGAAGCCAAGGAAGACATCAACAAGTAAGCAACGGGCGCTGTCTCTTTACCTAGCAGAGCTACTTTGTAAACGACGGCGCCGGTTCGCTCTTGGCACGCGTATCCGTATCAAGGCCGGAAGAAGCATCATCCGATGCAGCAGCGTCTTCTTTGCTGCCATCTCTTTCTTTCCGGGCTTTTTCCATGGACGCTGCTTCTCTAGGATCTTTTTCCCCAGGGTCGAGAATTTTTGCAACTTTCTCTTCGAGTGCGTCCAGGGTAAAGGGCTTTTGGATAAAGGCGGAACCGGCGTCCAAGAGCTTCTGATGGAACATGGCATTGTCGGTATAGCCCGACATGAACAGGACCTTCACGTCGGAAACCAGGGCAGAGACCACCTGGGCCACTCGCGCACCGCCAATTCCCGGAAGAACTATGTCAGTGATGAGAAGATGGATGGCGGAATTTTTTTTCTGGACAATCTCAACCGCTTCTTCTCCGGTGCAGGCCTCCAACACCTGGTAATCCAACCGGCAGAGGGCACGCACGATTAATCTACGCAGGTCGTCCTCATCTTCCACCACGAGTATGGTTTCGCCGCGCGATGCGCGGGCAGAAGAAAGCAGTTCCTTTTCCGCTTTGCGCGCGGAAGAAGTGGCGGGGAAGAAAACCTTGAATGTGGATCCCTGCCCGGGCTCGCTATAGACAGTGATATGGCCGCCGCTTTGCTTCACAATCCCATACGCGGTCGCCAGACCAAGACCGCTGCCTTTGTTCTCGCCTTTTGTGGTAAAGAACGGCTCAAAGATCCGCGCCTGGGTGCCGGCATCCATGCCGCAACCTGTATCTGTGACTGCCAGCATGACGTACTCACCCGGGATCACATCACGACGATGCCGGATATATTTTTCGTCGAGCCTTTCATTTTGGGTTTCAACCGTAATCTTACCGCCTTCAGGCATGGCATCACGGGCATTCACAATCAGGTTCATCAGTACTTGCTCGACTTGTCCCCGGTCGGCATACGCTGAGGCCAGACGCTTGCCGGGGATAAAAGCCAGATCAATGTCTTCCCCCAGCACTCGTGGCAGCATTTTTGAGAAATCAGAAACCACGCTATTCAGATTGAGCGTGGTCGGCGTGAGCACCTGCTTGCGGCTGAAAGCCAAAAGTTGTCTGGTAAGTGCCGCCGCCCGCTGGGCTGCATTCTTGATTCGTTCGGCATCGTCTCTTCGCGGGTCGTTGGTTGAGAGAGTATCGATCAGCATTCCGCTGTAACCATTGATGACAGTGAGCAGGTTGTTGAAGTCATGGGCAATCCCGCCCGCTAGCCGGCCGATGGCTTCCATCTTCTGTGACTGGCGCAACTGTTCTTCCAGAGAGCTTTGCGCGCTCAAATCTTCGACAATTCCCTCATAGGAAGGTGCGCTGGGACTTTCACCATCTACCTGGCGGCACTGGAGCCGCACCTTGATGGTGGTCCCACCTTTTCTTTCCCAAAACACTTCATCTTGCAGACGCCCTGTTTCCTTAAGCTCCTGCATGGCCATTTGGAACCCGTCACTGTCTCTGAACAAATCCGAGCAAGCCGGAAGATCGTCAAGAGATGTCCCGGCGGCATAGCCAAGTATCTCCAGCAGCGCTGGATTTACAGCTTCAAATCGCTTTGAGCTACCCAGCCGGAAAATGCCGCAAGGCGCGTTATTTACCAGCGAACGGTGGCGAGTTTCCGACCATGCCAGGTCTTCATGGGATTTTTGCAGTCTCCGGGAGCTCTCAGCCAATGTATCGATCAGGGCCATGCGGTCGCGCAACCGATTGGCTTCAAGGATCCCATAGGTCGTGGTGAAGGCGCTGACCAGGGACATCCCTTGGCTGAACCACCATGGCAAAGACCACTCCGGCCCGGCAATCTGGCCGAGGATTGCCAGCGTATAGAGATATAAGCTGAGGCTGAAGAACAGAATGACTGAATTGCGTCTGCGAAGATAAATACGAAAAGTGAAAGCCAGGAAAATTGGGGTCGTTATTACCGCGGCCAGCAAGACGGCCCGGCGAATTGCGGCGGCATAAGCGTCTGAATGAAACACGTCATCCAGCCAATAGCCCCCAAGGCAGACCCACGCAAACAGCAGAAGAGTGAAGGAATGAAAAAGGGTGGAATGCGCGGCGAATAGCCGGCGGCCTTGCCTGCGCATCTCCTTCACGGTGACAAAAACAACTGTGACCGACCCAAATGTCATGGTCCATACTATGGACACGATTCTGATCACGGCCATGTGTAACGGGTAATGAATGAAGGAAGCCGCAACAAAGATGGCCGCCATCCCGACATACCCTCCGGTCAGAACGGCGAGCGCGGGATGCCGGCTTAGTTTTGCCTCTTTGCCCAACCAAGTGGCGATCACAATCGACAGCACGGAGATAGAAAAGCAAAGAACTGCATTCGCCGCGGGGCCGTACCATAAAGAACCTGATCCGCCCCGCAGGGCGAACAACAGCGCCGTCGGCGCGCTCGCTATGAGGAAGCCGAGGAAGAGAACAGGCCGAATGCTGAGATCGTGTGATGGCGACACATCTGCCACGTCGCGGATGTTAGCTGCGCTGGACGGATACCTACAAGAGTATTAAAGTAACCTTATGTTTGGCACTATGTTTCATCGCTTCCGCATCTCAGCGAACAATTTATTCTAAGATTTTAATGTCCGTTTGCGATATGTTCTCAAGCGGACGAACAAACATCAAATCCCATAGTTATATAAGGTTAAATGAGTCGCCAGTTTCGCTTGGTCCTACTGAGTGCACAGCGGAAAGAGATATTGTCGCTTTATGCGTAAGCCGTGTTTCACCTTAATCTTGCTTTTTGCTGCGGCACTGACAGTCCCATCGGCGATCGCCCAGGCAGCGCAACCCGCAGCCGGGGCAAATCAGCTACGGCCGGCTGACCTCCCGAATGTTGGCCCCATGGCGTTGCAGGTCCGCTCCGAGTTTCTCTACTCCTGGAGCGCTTACAAACAACACGCTTGGGGACATGATGAGCTAAAACCGCTCAGCAAAGGCGCTCACGACTGGTACAGCTCTTCTCTCTATATGACGCCTGTGGATGCCCTGGACACCATGATCCTGATGGGCCTCACCGACGAAGCCAACAAGACACGCGACTTCATCGCGCAGAACCTTTCCTTCGACAAAGATATTGAAGTCAAGAATTTTGAGATCACCATCCGGCTCCTGGGCGGGCTGCTCAGCAGCTACCAGCTCACCGGCGACACGCGGCTGCTGGAACTGGCGGACAATCTGGGCAATCGTCTGCTGCCCGCATTCAACTCACCCACCGGCATGCCTTATATGTATGTAAACCTCAAGACGGGCAAGGTGCACGGCGCGGTGAGCAATCCAGCAGAGATTGGGACTCTGCTGATTGAATTTGGAACTCTGGCCAAACTTACGGGAAAACCCATCTACTATGACAAAGCCAAGCGCGCTGTGGTTGAACTCTACAGCCGGCGCTCTGCGATCGGCTTAGTGGGTTCCACGATCAACGTGGAAAGCGGCAAGTGGATTGACACGGCCAGCCACATCAGCGGCGGAATTGATTCTTATTATGAATATCTACTGAAGTCCTGGCTTCTATTTAATGACCAGGACTGCAAAAAGATGTGGGAAGCCAGCGTTAAGGCGGTCAACAAATACCTTGCTGACAGCACACGCGCGGGCCTGTGGTACGAACAGGTGGAGATGAACACCGGCAAGCAGCTTTCCACGCATTACGGTGCGCTCGATGCATTTTTCCCTGCCGTGCTGGCGCGTTCCGGTGATCTTGACCGCGCCCGGCGCCTGCAAGAGTCCTCGTACAAAATGTGGACCACCTTTGGCATTGAGCCGGAAGAACTGGACTACTCCACCATGAAGCTTGTCTCTCCTGGGTACGCGCTCAGACCGGAGATCATTGAATCAGCGTATTATCTCCAGTTTTATACCAAGGACCCGCGCTATCAGGAAATGGGCTCAACGTTTATCCTCAGTCTGGTGCGCTACTGCAAAACTGACGCCGGCTACGCGGCCCTAAGCAACGTTGAAACCAAAACCAAGAAAGACAGCATGGAAAGTTATTTTCTGGCGGAGACCATGAAATATCTCTATCTGCTGTTTGCTCCGCGGGAGACCCTTGATTTGGACAAAGTAGTCTTCAACACTGAAGCGCATCCCATTCGCAGGACGTGGTAAAATGCAGTTCTTTTGCGCGAACGATCTTGCAAAAGTACGGCCACGACATGCAAGTTGATACTCATGCCAGAACTGCCTGACATTGCCGCTTACATCAGCGCTCTTGAGCCACGCATCGTTGGACAGCCACTCCAGCGGACGCGGTTGGTGAGTGCCTTTCTATTGCGAACCGCGCAGCCGCCTCTTGCCGTTGCTGAAGGCGGCAGCGTCCGCGAATTGCGGCGCATTGGCAAGCGCATCGCTATTGGCGTAGAGAACGATCTCTGGCTGGTGCTTCACTTGATGATCGCCGGACGCCTGCACTGGCGGGCGCCGGAGGCAAAGCTGGCGGGCCGCCAGAGTCTGGCGGCCTTCGATTTTCCCCGTGGCTCTCTGGTGCTTAGCGAAGCCGGCACCAAGCATCGTGCATCGTTGCACGTATTCAGTGGCGCGGAGAGCTTGCTTTCGCTTGATCCCGGTGGAATCGACGTTCTTTCCAGCAATCTCGATTCGTTTCGCGCTGCGCTGGCGGCTGAGAACCACACGCTCAAGCGAGCACTTACTGATCCACGTCTGGTGAGTGGCATCGGCAACGCATATTCGGACGAAATCCTACATGCGGCACAACTCTCTCCCATCACGCTCACGCAAAAGCTCAAGCCACACGAGTGGGAGAGGCTGTTCGCTGCCACCGTGCAAACCCTCAAGCTTTGGGTCGATCGACTGCGTGTCGAAGCAGAGGTTAATTTTCCCGAAAAGGTGACCGCGTTTCGCAAGGACATGGCAGTCCACGGCCGCTATGGCGAGCCGTGTCCGAGGTGTGGAGATAAAGTCCTGCGGATTCGCTATGCCGACAAGGAAACGAACTATTGCGCTCGATGCCAGACCGAAGGCAAAGTTCTTGCGGACCGAAGTTTGTCTCGGCTATTAGGTTCGGATTGGCCGCGCACCTTGGAAGAACTGGAAAACCTAAAGCGCCGCTAAGATGCTGTTGCAGCCAATTCTCGATTTGCCGCCTCTACCGCTTGGCCGGCAGGATTGGTTGCGATGAATCGCCCTTAGTTGTTCTTCAGCCGCAGCACTTAATAACATTGAGGTTCGTCCCTTTTTGCTCAGCCGTGTTCTGCGCGACGGGCTTAGTCGCACGCACGAAGGCGCTCATAAACTTTCCCTCCACCAGTGGAGCAACCTCGTCCACGTCCATGCCTTCCGCCGTCAGAAACGCACGAGCATCTTCAATGTTGTAGATCCGCGTCGGTTCAATGGTAATGGACTCAAACCCGGCAGCGCCCAGCTTGCTCACGTAATCGGTGTCACGCAGCGCGCCGGCGATGCAACCAACCCACATCAGCAGGCTCTTCTGCACCGTCTCCGGCACCTCGCCGCGCACCACAACGTCAGACACGGCAAAACGACCGCCGGGCTTCAGCACGCGGAAGGCTTCGCACAGCACTCGGTCTTTGTCGGCGGAAAGATTGATCACGCAGTTGGAGATAATCACGTCCACGGAATTGGAAGGCAGAGGGATATTTTCAATCTCGCCTCTGAGGAATTCAACATTGGTGATGCCCGATTTTTTCTGGTTTTCAAGCGCCAGCGCCAGCATGTCATCGGTCATGTCCAAGCCGTAGGCTTTTCCCGTAGGTCCCACACGCCGGGCGGAGAGCAACACATCAATTCCTCCGCCGGAGCCCAGGTCCAGCACCGTTTCACCGGGATTGAGCTGGGCCAGCGCCGTAGGGTTGCCGCATCCAAGCGAAGCCTTGACCGCATCTTCCGGCACGACGCTTGTCTGGGACGGGTCATACAAATCCTTGGTGATGGGATCGATCTCCGCTCCGCATGCGGCCGTAGCGCCGCAGCATGAGCTTCCCTGTCCCGTAGTTACGCGCCGCGCCGCCTCACCGTATTTTTCTTTCACTACTTCTTTAATACCTTGAACGTCTTGCGTGCTCATAGCTCTCCTCCTGGGCTTAATCTTGTGACCAGCTCTATTTGCAACAAACAATACGCTGCGGCTCAATCACTTTGTTGCGGGTACAGCACTCGGCATACAAAAAACCAAGCAGCTCTCCGAGCGCAGAGGTATTGGCTGAATAGCGGAGGAATGTGCCCTCACGCTGGACCTGAACCAGGTCTTCATTTTTCAGCTTCTCCAGATGGTGGGAGAGCGTGGAGCTGGGGACCTCAAGCTCCTCGCCGATTTCGTTCACCACCATGCCTTCCGGATGGGCTGAAAGAAGTAATCGCATGATCCGCAGCCGGGGTTCAGTCCCCATGGCGGAAAGCATGTCAGCATATCGGGCAACGTTTTCAATCTTAGGCGTCATGCTCAGTTTCCATATTTCTACATTAATCGAAATATAGCTGGACGTCAAGATAGTTGTTTTCGCGCAAAACAGGCGTATCCCAAAATCTCCACGATTCGATTTTGCTACCATGAGTGTCCGCCATTAACGGGACGGCACCACGCTCTATGCCCTACGGAGGCCCAATGTATCTGCTGTCGCTGACGCTCCTGCTTGCTCCGCGCATCGCTCTGCCGGAGGGTTTTACTCCTCATCTTCAGCTTGTGCTGCGCTGGATACACTTCCTCGGTGGGATTACCTGGGTCGGACTGTTGTACTTCTTTGTGCTGGTAAACGCGGATTTTCTGAAGCAACTGGATGCCGTCACCCGCGCGAAGGTGGTGCCCTTGCTGATGCCGCGCGCGCTGTGGTGGTTCCGCTGGGCGTCTGTGGTGACCGTGCTGGCGGGAATCTGGTATTGGATGATGATCGTCGGCGCGGACGCGCGCAATGCACAAACCAGCGGGGGCGGCGCGATTGGCACATTCTTTGGCATCTGGACAGTGGTTTTCGCGATTGAAATGGGACTGCTGATGGCCCCGGTAGAAACCCTCAGAAAAGGCCCGGTATTCGGCGTGGTGATGGGCCTGGTTGTGGTCGCTGCCGGATGGCTTTATCTTGATCTGAACGCGCACGGTTGGGAGAGCAATCGTCTGCTGGCCATCGGCATCGGCGGAGGACTTGGATGGTTCATGCTGTTGAACGTGTGGGGCATCGTGTGGCGCATGCAGAAAAAAATCATTCGCTGGACCATCGAAGCCGCAGCCAACGGAACGCCAATGCCGGCGGAAGCAGCGCAGCTCGCGCGCCTGGCCCAACTCGCCGCACGCGCTAACTTTGTGCTGTCTTTTCCCATGCTGCTTTTTATGGCCGTCGCCAGTCATTATCCGGTGTTTGGGCGATAGGATTTGTTGCCGGCGTCAGAAGGGCAAACGGCTAAAACCGGACCATCGACAATGTGCAGTTTACCCAACAGTTACCGAAGAAGAGGAAGAAGATCATGCGCGGAAAAACTGTAGTCATCACAGGCGCCACATCAGGGATCGGGCAAGTTGCGGCCGAACAACTGGCTGCCATGGGGGCCCGGCTGGTATTGGTGGCTCGGGACAAGACGCGTGGAGAAGCGGCGCTAACCCGCCTGCACAATCTTAAACCCGGCGTCGACCACACTATTCACTATGCCGATCTTTCGCGGCTGGCGGAGATGAAGCGAGTGGCCGCCGAAATTGCAGCGGCGGAATCGCGCATTGACGTGCTCATCAACAATGCCGGGGCATTGTTCGCCACCCGCCACGTCACTGAAGACGGCATGGAGCTTACCTTTGCGCTCAACCACATGAGCTATTTTGTGATGACGCAAGGCTTGCGCGAGCGGTTGCTTGCCTCAGCGCCTGCGCGGATCATCAATACTTCCTCAGATGCACACAAGGGCAAGCAGCTCGACTTCAGCGATTTGCAATCAGCCAACAACTACAAAGGATTCCAGGTTTACGGCCGGTCCAAGCTCTGCAACATCCTATACACAAGTGAACTCGCGCGCCGGCTTGCCGGTACGGGGATCACGGCGAACTGCTTGCATCCCGGCTTCGTGGCTACTCGCTTCGGCGATGAGAGTGGGGGGATGCTTTCATTGGGCGTACGCATCGCAAAGTACATCGCGATTTCCCCGCAGAAAGGTGCCGCGACCATCGTCTACCTTGCCTCCTCGGATGAGGTAGCCCAAGCCAGCGGCGACTACTATTACAAATGCAAGAAGGCAATACCTACGAAAGAAGCGCGCGATGACGACGCGGCCAAGCGTTTGTGGCAGGAGAGCGAACGGCTGGCGGGAATCAAGAGCTAGCAGCCCGTCTGTGCTGAAAAGCTCAGACCGCCCATTGCTGGATTTCATTTCCGAGTGAGGCAGGCCCGGGCGATGATCTCCTCATTCCCCGAATCGGCAACCGCCAGGAGTACGTCAATGATGGGTTTTGGCAACAAGCCCAGGCACAGATGTCGAGCCTGTGTGCTCAATGAGAAGTGCCAGGCCCCCGAGCGCATGCCGGATTTTTTCGGCCTCTCGCTTAAACTGCACCGGCCACTGCGGATCGTAGTCGATCACTGGGACGCGTCCGGACAATGGCTTCAGCTCACCGATTGTGTTTGTTCGTATCTGCTCTTCGGTAAGCGCCTGGCGCTCCTTATCAGGACATTCAGTCATTGGATGGCTCCCGGTTGATGGTCCACAGGATTTCGTTCGCGGTCCGAAAATGCAAGGTACACCTCAAATATTGCTCGATGGATGCGTTTGTGCACTTTGCTCTCTAAAGACGCGTGGACTTACACCAAACTCCGTACGAAAAGCGCGATTGAAGTTGGACACGTCACCGAAGCCGCAATCCAAAGCGATGTCCAGCACCTTGGCAGGCTTACCCGCCAGCCGCATTGCGGCTGCACGCAGTCGCGCCCGGAGAACGTATTGATGCGGCGTCAACCCCGTCAGGCGTTCGAACGTTCGGAGGAAATGATACGGGCTCAGGCTGGCCTCTCGCGCCAATATCCCCAATGTGAGCCGGCCGCCCGGATGGCGATCAATCTTCCGTACAGCTCGCGTGACTCGCGCCACCGCGCTGGGCGGGGCGTTGATCAGATCGGACGAGCAGCCGCCAAGGACTTGTAGGGTCTGCGCAGCCAATTGAATGCTGAATTCCTCCCACGGAACTTCGCTTTGGTTCGTGGAGTCGGGGCCGGATTGGTGAGTCAGCCCGGCGCAAGCCCGAGCTACCAGAGGCGACAACGCTCGCACAGGCGGGACGCGAAGCACAGGAAAATCCAACCTGCCTCGGACCCCGGCGTCCGCAGCGAGGCGCTCAAAATAATCAGGGGCATACCAGAAGGAGAGACAGCGGTCGCCCGCGCCGTGCTGATGTCCGCATTCGTAACATTGGCCCGCACTGCCAAGCATAAGCGAACCCGGCGTCATCAACTCACGGCCCCGTCCAGAGCGGGATTGAGCACGGTACTGAAAGCTGCCGGCGGCAACAATTACGATGCTGACGTGCGAATGCTGCTCCTCAAACACGCGGTCCCGGGGACCGGAAGTGCAAACCACGTCAGCCACCGTCCAGCCGTAGCCTTGGGCAAGCATCCTGCTGGTAACGTGGCCTGGAGCACCGTTCTCTTCCCCCTGCGCCACCGCCTGCTGCAATTCGACCGCAATTTTTGCCAAGACCCCGTCTCCTTTCCCGCCGTATAACAAGTCTAGTACCTGGGAGGATTTACCAATGACACGGTTCCACCAAGTTTTACATCATAAAGCGTGGCTCTTTCCTTTCCTCGCTTTGATGTTTCTTTTGATGATTCAGGGAGGCCAGACGATGACAACAATTCAAGCTGAACACAAAGAAAAAGCGGATTTTTTTACAGTGTTGGCCGCTCCGGCCCGTTCGCCCGAAATCCCTGAATCGGCGGACACCTACGGATGGCTGGTGGGAAGCTGGGAACTGGAAGTACATAATTACGGGGCTGCCATTAGCGCGCCCCCTATAAAAGGTGAAGTTCACTTTGCGCGCGTGCTGGAAGGCCGGGCCATACAGGACGTATGGATCATGCCCCGGCGGTCAGAGCGCGGCGTGGAGATAGACAAGAAAATCAACACCTATGGCACAACATTGCGTGTCTGGGACGCCGCGCTTCAAGCGTGGCGGATAACGTGGATCAACGGAGTCACAGGCACCCGCGACGAACTGATTGGCCGTTGGAACGGCAAGGACATCGTGCAGGTGGGCACAAACGCCAAAGGCACACCCATCCGCTGGATGTTCACCGAGATTACGCCCAACTCATTCCGCTGGACCGGCGAGATATTGCAACCCGATGGCAAGACCTGGAAGCTCGAAGGTGAGTTTCTTGCGAAACGCGTACGTTAAATTTCACTGGGAGAAAAACCACAATGGAAAATGACAAATCACTGCGGGAACACGTGCTCTACCTGCTCAAGGGCGATGGAGCTCATCTGGATTTTGACGCAACGGTCAAAGACATGCCGTCCGATCTGCAAGGGAAAAGGCCAAAGGGCGGAGCGCATTCTCCCTGGGAAATACTGGAGCACTTGCGCATTGCCCAGTGGGACATTCTGGAGTTCAGCCGCAACCCCAAGCATGTCTCTCCTGAATTCCCGGCTGGATATTGGCCGAGTGCACAAGCGCCTCCGGATGAAAAAGCCTGGAGCAAGAGCGTGAAGGCATTCCGTGCCGATCTTAAGGCCATGGCGGATCTGGTAGCGAACGAAGCCACGGACCTGTTGACTCCTCTCTCGCATGGTGATGGGAAAACTATCTTGCGCGAAGCGCTGCTGTTGGCGGACCACAACGCTTATCACTTAGGACAGCTTGTACTGGTGCGACGGCTACTCGGGACATGGCAGTAGATCTCCTGACGAGTTGCGCCATGCTACGCGCTCACTCCGTGCGAATCGCCGACATGGGATCGACACGGACAGCGCGCAGCGTGGGCAGGAGACTCCCCAGCAACGTCATCAACAGGCACAGACCGATCGCGGAAAGAAACGTTGCCGGATCGCTCGGTTTCACGCCGGCCAGCAATGCTTCCATCGCGCGGCCCGAGGTATACGCCAGCGCCAATCCTGTGACAATACCGATTACCGCCAGAACGGCACTGTGCCCCATGATCATCCTGACGATGTGGCTGGTCTGCGCTCCCAGCGCGATGCGTACACCGATCTCTTGCTTTCGCTGTGATACTGCAAATGAAAGCAGGCCGTGAATGCCGACGCCGGCCAATAGAAACGCTACCATCGCGAAGCCGCCCAGTACTTTTACTCCTAGAGACCGTGTAGCCGTTTCGTCGGACAAAATGTCCGTCATGGTTTGCACGCTGGAGATGGGTTGCTCCGGATCGGAATTGTGAATGATGCGGCGGACCGCGGGCATCAAATCCGCTGGACTGGCTGACGCTTGGATCACCAGGTCCTTCGGCGCGTACCACGGGTACCAGCCATCAGAAACTTGTTTGTACGCCATGTACACTTGCGGCTCACTGCTTTGCTCGAATCCACGCACGCGTATGTCACCCACAACTCCCACTACCACACGGTCATGCTGGCCAAAGGTGAAATGCTTGCCCAATGGATCCTGGCCGGGCCAATAGCGTTTGATAAAGGATGCGCTCACCACGGTGGCAAACGGCTGTTGCATGGTGTCCGATTCACTCACGTCCCGTCCCAACTGCAATGGGATTCCCATGGTGGCAAAAAAACCTGGCGTGACAAACCGCGAACTGGCAGCATGCAACTCCGAGCGCTCAACAATGTCTCCGTCGATGCTCACAGGCCAGACGCCGCCGCGCATCACCATGGGAAGAAAACTGATGTAAGCCGCATGGGTGACGCCCGGGAGTTGCCGCACCTCTGAGAGCACATGAGTGTAGAACTCTTCCCTTCTAGTGGTCTTTTCATATTTAGGCATAGGTAATGACGTACGCAGGGTCAGCACGCCATCCGCGCGGAAGCCTGGATCGGTCGCTTGCAGCCGCCATAGCGCACGCACCAGCAAGCCCGCGGAGACTAACAGCACCACGGACGCCATTACTTCCGCCACCACCAGAGTCGAACGCAGGCGCTCTTTTCTGCCGCCTCCAGTGCGAGCGCCTTCGCGGAGTCCGCCCAGGTCAATGGAACGGCATGCGCGCATCGCCGGCAGCAGACCGAATCCAATTCCGGTAAGGGCCGTTAGCAGCGCTGAGAAACCCAATACGCGCCAATCCACCGGCGGCGCTTGCGCGAGTGGTAGCGAGCTCGGCACGAGATTGGACAACAGCGGCACCGCGGCGACTGCCAGTACCACGCCGAGAGCGCCACCCAGGAAAGCCAGAACCATGCTCTCCGTCACCATTTGGCGCAGCAGCCGCTTCCAGCCGGCGCCTACGGCGGCACGCACCGCCAGTTCCTTTTGCCGAACCAAAGACCGAGCCAGCAGCAGGTTCATCAGGTTGGCGCAGGCAATCAGCAGCACACAAGCCGCGGCCCCCATTAGGGCGAGCAATAGCAAACGGGATTTCGGTGAGAGATCATCGCGCAAAAAATAAATTGTTGCGTCCGTCTTTCCATTTTCTTTGGGATACTGCTTCTTCAACTGCCCCGTTACCACCGCCAATTCAGATTCAGCCTGCTTGAGTGAGACCCTCGGTTTGAGTCTGGCAACCACATGCAGATAATTATTATTGCGGTCCTGAAAATCCTCTTCCTGAAACTGCATAGGAGTCCATAGCTCGCCCGTGGAAAAGGGAAAATGAAAACCACGCGGCATCACGCCAATCACCGTATAAGTCTTGTCGTCGAGCCTGACTTTGCGCCCAAGCACGTTGGCATCGCCACCGAAATCCGATTGCCACAGACTGTAACCCAACAAAAGCGTGCCTGGCGCGCCGTCTCGGTCCTCGTCGGGAGTAAAGAGCCGCCCTATCAATGGCTGCACGCCAAGCATCGGCAATACATCGGCCGTTATCGCCGATCCTTCAACCAGTTCAGGATTGCCTTGACCGACCATATTGGCTGACAATCCCCGCAAAGCGCCCATGGCTTCAAACGACGTGCTCATCCGCTTCCAATCGCGATAGTCCGCCGGCGATAATTCCATGCGCGAATACCCGGGCGGATGCTCCCAGAGTTTCACCAGCCGGTCAGGATCAGCGAACGGCAATGGCCGAATGAGCACGAAGTCCGCCACAGAGAATGCTGCCGTGTTCGCGCCCACACCTAGCGCCACCACCAGAATTGCGGCTACAGCAAATCCTGGAGTACGCCGCAATGCCCGCGATGCGTACTGCAAATCCTGGCGCAGGATGTCCCAATGCGCCGCACCGGCATTCACAAGAATTTCAAAAAAAACGCCCAGCCACAATGCCATCAGCGCCAGAACGCCGTTGCTCTCATGGCGACGGCCGGCAAATATAGCGCACATCTCTTCGCCGTACGCCGCACGAAATGAAGCAGGATAAAGGTGTAGCAGAAACTTGTAGAGACCCATCATGCCCTTCCCGGCGCAAAGCCTTTGGCCCGCGCCATTTTGACAAGTTGTGTTAGACGCCGTGCTTCCGCCTTGGCTACCGCATTGCCAAATGGCGTAATACGGTAGTACCGGCGGCGATCATCATCATCTGCCGGTGCCGGCCGCTCCCGCGGTTCCACGATCAGTCCTTGTTCTTGCATCCTCTGGATGGACCGGTACAAAGTCCCAGGGCTCAACTTAAGTTCTCCGTCTGTGCGGGCGGACACATCCTGGATGATGGCGTAACCGTGACGGTCTTCCTCGGCCAGCGCCAGCAGGATATGAAAGGTCGCTGGTGGCAACGGAAGCAGGGAGTCAATTTTGAGTTCATCGTTTGCCATAAATGCAAGTATATCCATACTGGATATATTGTCCATGGCTATAGACGCTCTGGATATAGTTACGGTTAGCAAAAAACTTTCGCCTTTGCTAAGAGCTGCGTTCTTGAGCGCCCGCACTTTCCCCTTGACAATACATGCTAATGTATTAGCATGTGCTAGTACACTAGCATGTTGCGTTTTACAGGAGCGTCTTTATGGGCGACGAGAAACACCTTCAACTGGGCCGCCGTGAGCGGCAGATCATGGACGTGGTCTACCGCCGAGGACGCGCTTCCGTCACGGAAGTTCTTGCCGAATTATCTGATCCGCCCAGCTATTCCAGCGTCCGTGGCATGCTTGGCCTGCTGGAAGACAAAGGCTATCTCCGTCACGAGCAGGAAGGGTTGAAGTATGTCTACCTGCCCGCTGAAGACACGCGCCACGTCCGTGCCACCGCGCTCAAGCACATGGTTCGGACATTTTTTGGCGGCTCACCGGAGCAGGCAGTAGCAGCGCTGCTGGAGATGCCAGACAGTAAGCTCTCCGCCAAGGACAAGCAACGTTTTTCTCAACTGATCAAAAAGGCGCAACAGGAGGGGAGATAGTCATGACTCTATTGAATGCATTCTCCGCAATCGTTCTGGATACAGCTTTGAAAGCCACTGTCTTGCTGCTGGTGGCTTGGGGCGGCGTGCTCATTCTGAAAAATCGCTCGGCAGCCCTGCGCCATGCTGTGCTGGCCTTTGCCGTTGCGGCACTCCTGCTGCTTCCTTTCTCCAGCGTGGTGCTGCCCGCGTGGCACGTAAGAGGAATCCCCACCTTCGTCTCACCCGAAACCACATCGACAGCTGCGGTGCAGTCGCATCCGGCAGCTACGTATGCTTCAGCTCGAACACCGGTTGCGCCAGTGCTGACAACAAATCGCGCCACACCGCGTGCAATGCCTCAAACAAACCGTCAAGCACCCCTCGCTCAATCGGCGATGCTGGCAACGCCGATCCCCAACGATGCTTCTCCAGTAATGTCGTCAATCACACCAGCACAAAATGCTAAACCGGCAGTCGTTCTTCCCATCTCGGCCCCGAGCCGCCCTTGGAGCACGCGTTGGACGCCGGCTTTGATGTCGCTATGGATTGCCGGCGCCTTATTCTGCATCGGGCGCTGGCGGATGAGCGTGTTGCGCCTGGCTGGTTTGGTCCGCCGGGCAGCCGTGCTTACTGACTCCGGCTGGAACGCGCAAGTGCGGGCCCTGGCCGGCGATCTGGCCATCACCCGTCATGTTGCCCTGCTGGTCAGCGACGAGACGGAAGTCCCGATCACCTCCGGCATCCTGTTTCCCCGGATCATTCTTTCACCTGACTACAGTGAATGGTCGGCCACGCGGCGCAGCGCGATTCTGAATCATGAATTGGCGCACATTAAGCGGCTGGACGCACTTACCCAGACTGTGTCGCACCTGGTGACGGCGCTGTACTGGTTCCATCCGCTGGCATGGCTCACCGTGCGGGCGATTCGCGCGGAACGCGAACGGGCGTGCGATGACCATGTGCTTGCAACGGGAACCAAAGCGTCAGAGTATGCGCATGAACTGCTCGACATCGTGTCCGGTCTGCGCCAGCTTGAGTTGACTGCCGCCTTGGCTATGGCACGACGTTCGCAACTGGAAGGACGCGTACTGGCAGTCCTCAACCCCAAACTGCCGCGTAGTTCGGTTTCGCGCATGGCAGCAATCTTCATTGCAGTGCTGACCGTGAGCATTGTCCTGCCTCTGTCAGCGTTGCGACCCGTTCCGCAAGCAAGTACTCCTGCGGCAAGACCTTCCGCAGCAAGGGCCGGAAGGACCACTCCGTCGCCCTCCGCCCGGCCAGCAATTGCATCAACACCAGCGGCAGTGGCCGACGAGTCGCAGCCGGTCATCGCCTCCACTCCTCGCGCATCTTCGTACAGTTATGCTGTGGCATCCTCTTCCGACGCACCGGAACCACCTGAGCCTCGGCAAACTCCCGAAGCTTCAGAAGCACCCGAAGCCCCGGAAGCGACCCAAGCAGTCGGCGGAGTGCCGGCGGTCCCCGGTGTTCCCTCCGTGCCAGCCGTACCAGCGGTTCCGGCTGCACCTGGCAGCGACATGAGCATCTGCGGTACGCGCGCCAAACACCACAACATGGATATCGAGGACAACAATGGTTACAGGCGCTGGATAGCCACCTGGTCCGGCGACGATTGCAGCCTGGATTTGCGCGCTGAGGGAGAAATCAAGTTCAACGCGGATGCCACGGACATCCAGAGCATCTCTTCCGGCGGGTACTTTGAGGTCAATGAGCGCCACGGTGACACGCTACGGCAAATCAAAGTCACGCCCTCCGCAAGCGGCCTGCAATATGTCTTCAAGATCAATGGAAATCAGCATCCAATGGGAGGCGAAACGAAGGCCTGGTTTTCCGCGTTCCTGCTGGCCTTGGAACGCAGCACTGGCTTCTCCGCGGACACCCGCGTTCCCGCTCTGCTGGCCAAAGGCGGCCCTACAGCGGTGTTGGATGAAATCAACAACCTGCAATCTAATTACGTACGCGGCATTTACTTCAGGAAGCTTCTGGAGCAACCAAAGCTTCCCGCCCCGGTTGTGCAGCGCGTAATCAAGCAAGCCGGCGAGCAGATCGGCTCCGACTACGAACTGGCTCGCGTATTGATGACAGTCAGCAAACAATATGATCTGCCGGACGAAGCTTCACGCACCGCCTTCCTCACCGCCACAGGCAAACTGAAAAGCGACTACGAGCATGCGCGCGTCCTGATCGAACTGCTCAAGCGACCCAACATCTCACGGGAAAACGTCCGCATGGCGCTTGACTCGTCGGCCAGTCTCAAGAGTGACTACGAGAAGTCACGCATCCTGCTGTCACTGATGGACCAGAAGTCCTTTGACCAGTCGTCGCTTGATTTCTATCTGAAGATGGTGGCGTCCATCCATTCTGATTATGAAAAGTCGCGCGATCTGCTCGCGCCGATGCAGCGATACACCCTCGCGGCGAACCAGATTGACCAAATCATAGCGGCAACGGCTGCGATGAGCGCTGATTATGAAAAGTCACGGTTGCTGATTACGCTGGCAGAGAAAGGCAAGTTTGACGAGGGCCAGATGGGCAACTACCTGAAGGTCGTTGATTCCATGCGACAAGAGTATGAGCGTTCGCGCAGCTTGCTTGAGTTGATGAACCAGAACAAGTTGAGCGATGCGTCCCTGCGCAGGGTACTGGAAGCCGCGGGCCACATTAAGTCAGACTATGAGAAAGCCCGCGTGCTGCTTAACGTGGCACACAAATATTCGTTGGAAGGAAGCTTGCGCAACATTTATATTGACGCGGCCAATTCCATCACCAATGAATATGAGCGTAATCGGGCACTAGCGGCGGTGGTCAAAAGGGCAACGCTGTAATTTCTATTTATATCTCGAACGAAGTGAGAGATCGCTATCGTCAGAAGACCCGCTGATTTCGCAGACTTTAAGCTTCTCGTACGGTCAGCAGGGATTGAGCCCATAGGGAACCCTCGCTTTGCTTCGAGGTAAAAAATCAAGACGCAGGCGTAATCGCAATCACCCGCAAGGGACTGCCCGAGCCGTTCACGATTTTGAGCGGAGCGGCAAACACCACAGCGCCTGTCGCCGGCAGTTGGTCGAGGTTGCACAATCCAGCCAGTCCAAACTTGCCGCTACCGTGCATGACGTAGTGGTTAGGAAAGGGAGGATCAAAGGTCGCAGCGCGACCGGCGTCTGTGCCCACTGTTTCCACGCCCACGCCAAGCACGTCGCGGTCTTTGGACAGGAAATCCGAGCACTCCTTCACGAACCCCGGGGTGTGCGGACCGTCTTTTTGCAGGTTGATGTATTCCTGCGAGTCGGTGCGCTTGGACCATCCGGTGCGCAGCAGCATCCAGGCCCCAGCGGGAATGCGGCCGTGCGCCCTCTCCCATTGCTTCACGCGTTCGACGGTCAACAGGAAGTTAGGGTCTTGCGCAACGTCCGCGGTTACGTCTATCACGCACGCCGGGCCGACAAATTTTCTGGGAGCAATTTTGTCAACGCTGTTTTCCGGCAAGTCCTTGCCGCTGATCCAGTGAATGGGCGCGTCAAAGTGCGTGCCGGTATGTTCGCCGGTCTCAAAGCCGTTCCAGTACCAAGCCGGGCCGCGCTCGTCATAGCGGGAAATTTCCCACAGGCGGAACTGAGGAGTATTGGGCCACTGCGGCGGCAGCGGCAACAGCGGAGTCTGCGCGCTCAAGGGCTGCGTGAGATCTATGATGCGTAAGGCGCCGGAGTTCAACTGTGAGACAAGTTCGGCGAGGACATTGGCCATAATAGTTCCTTTCGCGATCAAGAACAAAATCACCACGGAGGCACGGAGAAAAACTTGGGGGCTTGTTGCTGTAGTTTTATCGAACACCCACAACTGCTTCAGTTCCGAATGATTGCCACACTATTTTGGTTTTCTCCGTGGTGAGGGTGGCCTTCAGCATCTTTCTAACATCCCGAACAAAAGTGGAATCCCTATAGCTACGATAAACCAACGGGGATTTTGTACTCCAAACACTCAATATGCTCTATAGCGATCCCTCTCTTCGCTCGGGATGTTTGAGAAGCCCCTCAATATGCCGTTGGAACTGAAATCGGTTTTCCAGCAAGGATAGTTCGGTCACATAGCCTTTAGGCCCGACGGCTTCAACTTTGGCGATGATCGAGGTCAGTTCGTTGCTCTTCATGGCCGCATCAAAGGCCGCGGTAAATTCATCGAGCTTCGTGACGGTCTGCGTCCGTGGCACCCCCGCGGCGCGCGCAACACCTTCCAGATCGCTGCCGGTGGAGGTGGCGGTAGGAAATCCGCCGACAGAGAGCAAACTCTCATTATCGAAAACCACGTGCACCAGGTTTTTTGGCCGATAGCGCGCCAGCGTGGTATACCCGCCCAGATTCATCAGGATGGAGCCGTCGCCGTCAAAGACCACAACTTTCTGCTGCGGCAAGCAAAGCGCCAACCCTAAGCCAGTGGAAGATCCCAAACCCATAGCATGCTGAAGATAGAAAAAGTTTGTGCGATGTCCCAACGACTGAAGCTCAGCGGCCACAGCTCCCATGATGGTGACGACCAGACAGTTCTCCAGCCGGTCATAGATCGAGCGCAGGCACTCAACACGCTGCATCATGCGGGCTCCTCCCACATGAGTTCACGTGTCAGGAGCAATGCCACCGGATGCAAGCTGCTGTACGCCAGGGTATGGGCTTCAGCAATGCGTTTTTCCACCTTCGCTGGATCGTCAAGAAACGCGTATGAAATTCCCAAGGCGCGCAACAGAGGTTCGGTAACGTGTCCGCCCTGGGTCTGCCAGGGGTCGCGCTCACCAAAGCGGCCACGATCGCTGATGAGCATCAGCAATGGAATGCGGTAGAGCTGGGCGAAGGAAACAATGCCATTGATGCTGGCCAGAAATCCATGGTTCTGCATCAGCATGGCGGATTTCACGCCGGCAAAATGCGCGCCGGCCGAGATCCCCACGCCTTCTTCTTCTTTCGCCAGGCGCACCAGGACCATGGCGGGATCATCTTCCGCCATGCGGATCAGGTGCACCAGCCAGGTTTCAGGCAACGCGGAGACCAAGCCGATGCCGCACTTCTTCAGCGCCTGATATACCACTCCCGAATTTGTCAGCGATACCGGCATAGAGAGAAAGTAGCTTACAAGGAAAAACAGATCATGGCAAAGATTGCGCGACTTGTCCCGATTCGAGAACGCTTTTCGATTCGTCAATCTTCAGGCCATTCTCAAATGTGGGTAGTGTGCCCCCCTCCCCCAGTGATCCCAATAAACAAAGACTTTAGCTCCAGGTATCCCAAGGGATCCCAAGATTTTGGGGTGCATTGTTTTTGAATGTCATCGACCTGCCTTCCAGTGAGGTCACCCTCAGAGATAGCTTCCCAGTGTTGCACATCTCAGTAGGCGCCACGCAAGCCGGGTCAGGATGGAGGATTTTCAGTCCGGCATGGCTGGATTTCCAGGCAACGGAACCTCAAAATATGGAACCTCAAAATAAAGCGACCTCAAAATAAAGCGACTTCGTTTGTAGCGGTGTCCCGCGGAGAACAATTAAGCGCACAGCCGACTGCCGCTTCCGCAAGACTCATTATCGATGCAGCGGCTACGTTTTGCTTCTGTTCAGCGGGCTTCCGTCTGGCGAAGCACCACGCCGAAACTGCGCCCAGCGAAGCTGATTCCTTGCTCCACGCGGCCGGTAATGGACACGTTGTTGCCATTCCCCGGCACGCCAAAGTTCTGGCTGTAAACCCACATTTGCCCGGTGCCGTCATCGACTTGAAAGGCCCCGTTTCCCAACGCGCTGAACGCACTGGACACGCTGCCAGAGATAGTCACGTCTTTCCCGACAAAGCGGCTGGGATCCTTATTAATGTCGGCGATGGCCGTGTGGGACCGGCATCCCGCAAGCAAGAGTATTCCCGCGACAGCGACTGCCACTATCGTCCTGCTGGTTTTGCTGAGCACAAAATCCTCCCAACGCACTGGACCTTTTACAAAAGCGTCGCTAAGAGCATAACAAATGAATGTATCGACGGGGTGAAACCCGACCAAGATTTGGGTGCTCTGTGCGCGGCTTAGTTTATGTTTTTTCGATCTTGCTGTCCGGCCCGGAAGTTAGTAAACTTGCCCGCCGAAAGTCATGAATAGTAAAACCATTAGTGGACTGCTCGTCGTTCTGATTCTGCTGGATGTTGTCTACGACCTTGTTATTTTCCCCTTTCCGGGAACATGGTTCCAGGTCATCCATGGCACGCCGTATGTAGATCCAGAAGGATTATTGCGCAGAACAGCCGCAGTCTGGGCGGCTTTTGTGCTTTGGCAGACCGTAGCGCTGCTGAAGTGGAAAAAGGCCCCACACTGGCTGATGCTGGTAGCGGGAATCCGCCTGACAGAGATTTTTGCGGATTGGACCTATGTATACTTCGCTCATGACATCACCGCATTTGGCCGCCTGGCCCTTTTGGCGGCAGGCCCCATCAACATTTTTTGCGGCTGGTTTTTTTACCGAAGCTTTTTCAAGGTGAGAGACTCGAATCAAGGCCATTCATAGTTCAGACAATTGCTAAGTGCCTTAAGGCGCTTCCCAGCGGCCCGATTCGGCAGAGCGGAAAATGGCTTCAATCACCGCCATATTCTTGATACCGTCCTCAATAGAAACCGGAACTTCAATCCCTTCGCGCACCGCTCGGGAGAAAGCATCTCCCTGAATGGTGTATTGATCACAAACAGGAAAACTCTCTGTGGCCAGACCACCGCCAAAGAGGTCACAGCCATCATCGATGAATATTCGACACGGCCTGTCATTGGGCGCGTTGAACGGGACTTCAACCTCAATGCGCCCACTTGTTCCCATGAAGTGCATACGCTGGTAAGGCACGAGCTGCGTGCTGCAGGTAAAAACGGCTTGGCCCGAAGGAAATTCCATGATGGCTGAGCTCAGCCGGTCAGTCTTCATCTCCGGATCTCTTTCAACCAGCCCCAGCACCCGCGAAGGCTCAGCGGCGAACATGAACCGAGAAATAGTGATGGGGTAACATCCAATGTCCATCAGTGCGCCTCCACCCCTCTCAACAATATTGCGGATGTTCGCGGGGTCGCGGTTGAGATAGCTGAAGAAGCCCGAGACCGAACGCAGATGCCCGATCCGGCCCGAGGCAATCAACTCACGCACACGCAGCCATTGCGGATGGGTGCGCACCATGAAGGCCTCACCCATCTTCACTCCCATCCGATCTCGTACTGCTAGAAGCGTCTTGGCTTCCGCAGCTGTCATGCTGAGCGGCTTCTCGCACAAGACGTGTTTTCCCGCCTCGGCGGCCTTGATCGACCACGGAACATGCAGGTGGTTAGGCAACGGATTGTAAATCGCCTCAACTTGCGGGTCGGCCAAGAGCTCTTCGTAAGAACCGTAGGCCTTGGCAATGCCAAGCGCATGAGCTGCCTGCTCGGCCTTGCGAAGGTCGCTCGAGGCAATCGCCGTTACTTCGCTCCACTCGCCCTTCTGCATCGCCGGGATGACCTTCTTGACCGCGATGCCGGCCACACCTAGAACTCCCCAGCGGACTTTGTTGGACATAAGCTCATTATCCTAGCGCAGATTTGAGATGGTAGAAAATCATAAGGACAAATCGGTAGTGGGCTAATTCTGTGTTGTGATGTTTCGGTGTTTCTGTCTTTAGCATCTGTTACCGTGTTACCCGTTTGACCGGGCCACGGCGTTCCGCGTTGCTTGTTGGCCTTGAAATTCTCAATTGCCGCCTTCAATCTCTTACTCCTGGCGGCATCCGCATGTTCTAGCTCTTGAACGGCGTCCAAAATGGCCTCATCCCATACGGTGAGATTATGCGTATTTTCTTCTTGACATGCTTTATGCGTTTGCATAACATATTAGATGAAAGGTATTGCTGAAATGAGCAAGGATGCTTATAAGGTTGCTCTCGACGAAGCGGAGGCTGATCTCTCTAACGCCCTCCAAGAGCGCGATAAATGGACTCTGGAGGTTGCGCGGTGCGAGCAGTTGGTTAATTCGCTGTCCGCAATGCTGGAAAACAGTCGCGGCTTTAGGGGACGGGTTGCGAGGGGATTGGATGAGGTTGGTATTCAGGAATTGATTTTTACGTGTATTCGCCAATCCTCTAAAGCTATGAATGCAGTCGACGTTAGAGAAATGCTCAAAGCGATTGGGTACGATCTCGGTAAATTTAGCAACCCGCTTGCCGTAATACATGGAGCACTTAAGCGGCTGGTGAAGGCCGACAAGATAGATGAGCCTACACCCGGACAATACAAGCGGAAGCCCATGCCGTTCTTTGGGGAGATGTAATGACTTTCGGGTTAAATACGAAAGCCCCGCTGACACAGGGCCTGACGAGAGGAGGTTCCGACCATGAGAATTACAATCCGCGTGACCGTAGAAGTCACAATCGAACCGCCATGATGATTTGATGCTCTGACTAAGCGTCCCGGCGTTCTATAACTTCTGTCGCGTTCACCAATCGCTTAGGGTTACTCTTGCGATGGAAGCGAGGCTGGCCGATCATGTTTGGAGTGTTGCTGAATTGCTTGGGGCGGCATAGAATTGCCGCCCTTGGAAAGAGAGCAAGATAATGCAGATTCGCGTTCTAACCTGCCCATGTGAATACCCTGTTCCCATCCATCCGCTAGACCTTCAAGGTATAACAATTCATCCCAGAGGGTTACCCAACTTCGAAGCTCGCGTAAATTTTGTATGCCCTGAATGCGGGCTTTGTACCGTGTATCGCGTGGATGACATTCCGGCGCGATCTTTTGAATTGCCAAACCTTCGAAGAACAAACCTTTTTCATGCTGATCTAGAATGCGCCGGGGAAGAGTGTATAACTCGCGCCACAGTGCATACAATACCGGAAAACGACGAGCCCGATGCCCCGCCGATGAAAGCGGTTCGTTTCTGGCAAGTTGGTCATATACACTGCCCTTCGGCGCACCTGCTAAAACAACCCGCAGAAGTAACGGCAGTCCGGATAACCAACTCTTCGGAGTGACGGATTTATTAATCAACACGCTGTTAGCCCACTACCGACAAATCAGAGCTTTGGTGCATCAGGCGCTTCATTGAAAATGTTGACACTCTCCCAAAGCGCAACCTAAGATCGAATCCATCCAAAAACCACGTCCTTTTAGGAACAAGTCACATGCCTGAAGAAAAAAAGATGGACCAGTTTACTTGTCCGAGTTGCGGATCAGGAATGGAGTTCAATCCGGAATCTGGCCAGTTGAAATGTACTCACTGCGGCAGCCTGCAAGCACTGATTGCGGGCTCTGAGGTTGTGGCGCATGAGTTCACCGGGACGGTGGCAAATCATTTATTGCAGCCGATCACAGCGCAGGCGCTTCAGGTAAGCTGCGGCGGGTGCGGCAGCGTGGTGGCGTTCGAGCCTCCGGAAGTCGCCGGGACATGCTCTTTCTGCGGGACGGCGATCGTTGCCGCGCCAAAGGCGGCTGACCCGTTGATCGCGCCGGATGGCGTGCTGCCGGTCAAACTGCCCAAGCCGGGCGCTCTGAACCAGGTAAAGCAATGGCTGAGTTCCCGCTGGTTCGCTCCCAATGCTTTGAAGAAAATGGCCCAGCCGGAAGGCATCAATGGTGTTTATCTCCCTTTCTGGGCCTACTACTGTCATTCGGAAAGCGATTACACGGGCGAACGCGGTGAGTATTACTACGTAACGGAAACCTACACAGAGCGTGACAGCGACGGCAACACCGTGGAACGCACGCGTGAGGTGCAGCATACGCGCTGGTATTCAGCATCGGGGCACGTGTCTGAGGATTTCAATAACCTGCTGATCGCGGCCACCAAGGCGGTCCCAGAGCAGCGGTTGAACAAGCTGCAACCGTGGGACTTGAACTCACTGAAGGGCTATGAGCCTGCCTATCTGGCTGGCTTCCGCGCACAGCGATACCAGATCGAACTGGCAGAAGGCTTTGAAAAAGCCAAGCTTGTGATGCAGCAGGAAATCGACGCGTCGGTCAGGCAGGACATCGGCGGCGACGAGCAGCGGGTCTCCAGCATCAGCACGGCGTACTCCAACATCTTTTTTCTCCACCTTTTACTGCCGGTGTGGATTGGCGCCTACCGATTCCAGGGAAAGGTCTATCACGTGGTGGTCAATGCGCGCACCGGTGATGTGCAGGGAGAACGGCCTTACAGCAAATGGAAGATCGCGGGGCTCGTAGTGGGCATTCTGGCGGTTGTGATCGTACTGATAATGCTGTCCCAGAAATAAAACGAGGAGCGCAGCAAACGCCACGCTCCTCGTCCTGAATTCTCAGTTACAGCGCGAGTTCTCAGGCAGCGTCCTACGATTGGGCCTTACCGCATGTTGGACAGAACTTGCCGGCGCGCGGCATCGGCTTGCCGCATTCCATGCAGAACTTGGTGTCAGCGGAAGCAGCAGGTGCGCCGCCAGCAGCAGGTGCACCACCGCCAGCCGCGGGATCAGCCCCAGTGGCACCTTTCATGCTGTTCATCATGGTCTGTGCCATGCCCATACCTACGCCAAGTCCAGCTCCGAGTCCGGCGCCTCCACTGCCTTCGTTCGCCGCGGCAATGGTCATGGATTGGGCAACTTGATACTGCGTGTAGCGGCCCATGTCCCCCACAATGTTCATGCTGATCTTCTGGTCCAGCGCTTTCTGAATCTCGTCCGGGAGCGAGAGGTTTTCCACCACAAAGGTGTCCAGGGCCAGGCCGAGGTCAGCGAATCCCGGCTTGAGAAGTTCGGCCACGTGCTGGCCGAGTTGGAGCTGATTGGCGGCCATATCCAGGAACGGCACATTGCTCTGGGCAAACGCGCTGGAGAGCGTGCCGACGATGGTCTCACGCAGCTGGCCTTCCAGGTCGGTGACCATGTACTGGTCGCGTGTGCCGCTGATTTTCTCGTGGAAGGGCTTGGCGTCCGCAATGTGATAGGAGTAAATCCCGAACGCGCGCAGGCGGACCGCGCCAAATTCCTTGTCACGGATGGTGATGGGGTTGGGCGTGCCCCAATGCTGGTTTGTCTGCATCCGCGAGGAGAAAAAATACACGTCAGATTTAAAAGGCGACTGAAAGGCCTTGTCCCAGTTCTTCAAGTAGGTGAGAAGTGGAAGCGTGTTGGTGGTGAGCTTGTAAAGGCCGGGAGTGAACTGGTCGGCAAGTTTTCCTTCATTCACAAACAGAGCCAGTTGCGAGTCGCGCACGGTGAGCTGGCCGCCATTTTGGATCTCACGGTCCTGCATGGGATAGCGATAGGCCAGGATTCCACCCTCTGGTTCGACCCAATCAATGACATCGATAAACTGTTTGCCGAGAAATGACCGTAAGCTCATAAAAGTCTCCTCACTTATCACTTATCCTAGAAATCTGCTTTTGCCCGTGCGTTGGGTGATTGATCGAATCGTAGGGCGGCCTTGCGGTAATGTCAAATCAAAACAATCACTCTATAAAGCGACAAAATTGCAATCAGTAATGGTGGATAGAAGAATTTATTCTGCATTGATGCGATCTGTTGACTTTCCCTCGTCTGCTGGTTCATAGTCTGCCGCATGTTCGACCCAAAGCAAGTGGATCAGCCTTTATCTTTTGCAGAAGTTGTGGCGGCAGAGCACCAAGCAATTCGTCCCAATGACGTTCCCGGCAAGCCCTCCGCTCCTTTGAGCGCTCTGTGCATTTCCGGTGGCGGCATCCGCAGCGCAACGTTTGCGCTCGGTGTCTTACAAGGACTGGCCGAGCAGGGCATCCTGACGACATTTGACTATCTTTCCACAGTATCCGGTGGCGGCTACATTGGAAGCTGGCTGACAGCGTGGAAGCAACGGGAAGGCGGGCTGGACAAGATCAACCATGCGTTGCAGCCTGGCGCTCCATCGCCCGATCCAAAAGATCCCGATCCTATCCAGCACCTGCGCGAGTACAACAATTATCTTTCGCCCAAGATGGGCCTATTCTCCGCTGACACGTGGACCCTGATAGCCACGGTTGTCCGCAACATGTTGCTGAACTGGCTGGTGCTGGTGCCTCTGCTCATGTTCATCCTGATGGCGCCGCGTCTGATTCTTTCACTGGCCCGATTCGGCGAGGCCCTGGTGGCAACCCATGGTCAGGCTTGGGTAGACCAGATGAAACCGGACCGATACCTTGCCACGTTGGCCGGTCTGGCTTTTGCCATAGCTGCCTGCAATGCGCTGCGCTACTTGCCAGGAGTGGGCAAGGTAAACCACACGGAGATCGACTTCTTGAAATTTTGCCTGGCGCCACTCCTCTGCGCGGCCTTCGCTTTCATCACCATGGAATCATGGTTCACTGGAGGCGATGCGACCGGGCCCAGCGTGTCCTATACGAGCCTGACCTACGGAGGATTGCTGATCTGGATCACGACCGCAGAAGCTGCCGGATGGATCGCTTATGTGGTTTTCAATTTCGCCAAGGTGCGGCGAAAGCCCCGGCTCTTGGCCTGGTTGACCATTGCCATCCTGCTTACCGGATTCAGCACCGCGTCTTGCGCCTGGCTGCTGGTGTCCAAGTTGTACCTTTATCTGAAGTGGGGGATCTATGTAGCCTTTGCGCCTCCGCTGCTGTTGCTGGCATTCGCATTGCCTCTGGTTCTTTTTGTAGGCGTCACCAGCGGCGTCCTTGAGGATGAAGACCGGGAATGGCTTTCCCGCGCGGGCGCGTGGCTGCTGCTGTTCATTCTTGGCTGGGCTGGTATTTGCAGCCTGGTTCTGCTGGCGCCGATTTGGGCGCTTAAGCTCCCCGTCTGGGGGCGTTCCGCATTTGCCGCCGCTGGCGGAGCTGGCGGCATCATCACTGCTCTGGTCGGGTTTAGCCCCAAAAGCAAGTCCCACTTGCAAGGCACCAAAGCAGAAACCAGTTCCATGCTGACGGGCGTGATTTTACCGCTTGCAGCGGCGATTTTTGTGGTGATCTTTCTCGCCGGGCTGGCCATCCTGACAAACTGGCTGCTTTCGTTGACTGGACTTGTGCCAGGCGATTGGTTCGAGTATCGCCAATTCGTAAAGAACACACGCACGACGTGGGTAGTGGCTGCGGCGGCAGTGTTCCTGGCATTCGCATGGGTGATGGCCCGGTTCGTCAATATCAATACGTTTTCCCTGCACGCCATGTACCGGGACCGCCTGATTCGCGCGTATCTGGGGGCGTCCAATAAGCGCGGCCAAGCCAACAGATTTACCGGATTTACGGAGACTGACAACTTCGAAATGGGCTCTCTTTCTCCCAGCCTCAGGCCATTCCATGTGATCAACATAACGCTCAATCTGGTTGCCGGCCAGCGTCTGGCCTGGCAACAGCGTAAAGCCGAATCTTTTACGGTAAGTCCGCTGCACTGCGGTAGTTCTCAACTGGGCTACCGGCCATCCGGCAAATATGGCGACGGCATTTCGCTTGGCACGGCCATGGCGCTTTCAGGTGCGGCGGCCAGTCCGAACATGGGGTACTACTCGTCGCCGGTAATCGGCTTCATCATGACGCTGTTTAATGCGCGCCTGGGCGCATGGCTGGGAAATCCGGGTCAGCTTGGCGATTCCTCATGGCAGCACGCCGGGCCGAATTCCGCCATCAAGTCGCTGGTTAGAGAAGCCTTCGGACTCACCAACGAACATTGTCCTTACATATACCTGTCCGATGGCGGCCATTTTGAAAACCTTGCCCTGTATGAGATGGTGAAGCGCCGCTGCCGTTACATTGTGGTGCTGGATGGCGGAGCGGATGGCGAACTCAAATTTTGCGACCTGGGCAATGCGTTGCGAAAGATCCGCATTGATACCAAGGTTGACATCATGTTCTACGAACCGTGGGCCCAACCGATGCATATGGGCCAGAAACGATGGGCCGTCGCCAAAATTCATTACCAGCAGGCGGGCATGGGCGAGGATGGGTACCTGATTTACATCAAGCCGCTGATCCGCGAGACGGAACCTCCGGACGTGGCTTCCTATCGGGCGGCCAACCCTGATTTCCCGCATCAGAGCACGGCAAACCAGTTCTTTAATGAATCCACTACGGAAAGTTACAGAATGCTGGGACTCCACACGGTCCGAGAGATGTGCGCAGATTTATCTCCAGAAAAAGGGTTCCAGGCCTTGGTGGACCACGTTCGCGACGCGCCAATCGCGAAAGCTATGCCCTTGGCAACCACTGTGGAATGAAAAACAGGCCAGTTTGATGTCAGATTCAGGCTTCGATTAAGCTGTCAAATTGATTGCAGATTGAAGTCAGCGAGACGCACCCGCAATTCTGTGAATGCATCTTACAAAGACAAGGAAAAACACAGCTGTACCATTTTGGGAATATGGTGAGGTCGCGTTTCGTTATAGAATCTGCATCACGCCACTTGATCAATTACAGCAAACTGAGTCCAAGTGAACTGGTCGCAGAGTGCGTTGCCACCAGGGCTTCATCGGCATGGGACGAGTTCGTGCGCCGTTTTCAGCCCTTAATTGCAGGGGTGGTGGCGCGAACGGCCAGTCGATGGGGCGCCGTGTCCGCCGCGTTGGTGGATGATCTTGTCCAGGAAACCTACCTTAAGCTCTGCACGGAAGAATTCAGGCGTTTGCGCGAATTTGAAAGCCGCCATGATGACGCCATTTACGGCTTCCTGAAAGCTGTGGCCTATACCGTTACCATGGATTACTTTAAGGTCCACAACGCCGCCAAAAGGGGCGCCAAGTTGCACAATAATACGGACTTTGACACCTCATTAAGGATAGAAGGACATGAAAGCCCCGTGGAAGACAAGATTTTGCTGCGTGAGATTGAGGACATGATCGATGAAATCGCCGAAAAAGAAAGAGATAAGGTGGTTTTTCTGCTGTATTACCGTCAAGGGCTTACCGCCAAAAAGATTGCCGGGATTCCAGGAATCGACCTTTCTGAAAAAGGAGTGGAAAGCTGCCTTCATCGATTAACAGAGCGGGTGAGGAAACGCGTGGTCGGCAAGATTTGTTAAGCAATTTATGATGAAGGGATTCGGCGAGTTTTGTCCTTTTACTTAGGAGACGAGCGGTTTTGAGAGAAGCCAATGAGCATTTGACGCCGGAAGAGATCCTGATTGCGCTGCGTTCAAGCGGGCTTTCGGAAGACGGCGGTTTTGACAAAGAATGCCAGGCGCACATTGACCAATGTCCGAGTTGTGCCCGGATTAAGGAAGAGTATAAGGCAGTCTTGTCCAAACTTTACGAATTCGGCAAAGCTGGCCGCTCCGTATCAGGGAGTGGGTGCTTCCCTCCTTCCGTGTGGGCGGAGATCGCAGCAGGGCTGACTTCTCAAGATGAAACTCTTGAGCATCTGAGGCATGCATCGTCTTGCCGATCGTGTGCCGTTGAACTGGAAGACGCTTTAGATGCCATCGGCAGCAGTGAATTCCCGGCCCAGGAAATCGCAACGCAGCTTGAAACCGGAACGCCTGAATGGCAACACAAGTTTTCTGCGCAAATGGCTTCGCGCAGTGATGAGTTTGCACCAACCGATAAAACCGTCCCAATCACTGCTTCCAGAAATTTCTCCGCGATCCTCCGTCCCCGGAATTGGACCTATGCAGCCCTTGCGGCTGTGGTCATCGCGGCGATTGGGTTGGGAATTTTTTCAAAACTACGCAGCAACTCTCCGGAACAACTGATCGCCCAGGCTTACGCACAGCAACGAACGGTGGAGCTGCGGATCCCCGGAGCAGGCTATGGCCCGGTTCAAGTAGAGCGGGCCAGCAGACGGTCACAGTCCAACAGTCCGGCCGCACTGCTGGAAGCCGAATCCATCATCCGGCGGCAGTTGGAAAAGACGCCGCAAGATCCTGAGCTTCTCCGCGAAAAAGCAGAGGCCGATCTGCTCAACTGGGATTACCAACCGGCAATCGAGACCCTGGGCCAGGCTTTGCGCCTGCGGCCAAACTCGTTTTATCTGCTGGTGGATTTGGCTACGGCCCACTTTGAACGCGCAGAAGCCAGCAGCGATCCTGCGGACTATGAAGCGGGCCTGCAATATTTGGGAGACGCGATTCGCATTGAACCCAACAATCCCGCGGCACTGTTTAATCGCGCGATCATCTACGAACGGCTCTACCTTTATGGCCGTGCCATTGCCGACTGGGAACAGTTCCTGAACGTAGAAAAAGATGCGGGCTGGAGAAAAGAAGCGGAGAAGCGATTACAGGAACTCCGCCTGCGGGAGCACCAGCGCAGCTCCCGGCATGGGCCGGAGCGCTTGACGCTTGCCCAGTTCAAGGGTGATCTGATTGCAAACCAGACTGTCAGCATTGAAGAGTATCTGGAAATAGCAGAACGCCAAATACTCCCCAAAATTCCCTCTTCTCTTTCCGCTTTTCTTCTCCAAGACGAAAACTATCAGGCCGCAATCACTCTCGCCAATAATTTGCAGTCCCAACATGCTGACCCGTTCTTGACGGACTTGCTCAAGTCATCCAACCAGCCGTCTGTTCATGAGGCCGTAAAGCTTCTGGGCCAGAGTTCTTCCGCCAACCACGATGGTCATCCAGAAGAAGGCTATGCCAATGCACTGCAAGCAGCTGCGCTCTTCCAAAAATCAGGCAATGTGGCCGGATTGCTTGCATCCCGGTTTGAGCAAACCTACTCTCTTCAGTTTGAGTCAAAAGCGGGTTCATGCCAATCACTGGCAAGTGAAGCTGTCCTAGTAGCACACCAGCAGGCGTACGCTGCTCTGGAAATTCAGTTGCTTTTGGAACAAGCCATCTGCTCCAACATGAACCGGGAAATCGGACCGGCCAAGGACCTTACACTTCACGCTCTGGCGCTGGCCAAGAACCACGAGTACCAAAGCTTGTACCTACGGGGATTAATGCTTCTGGCAACTTTAGAATCAGAAGCTGGAAACGAATCCAGCGCATGGTCTGCAATTCACGAAGGGCTTGGCCTCTATTGGAAATCTAATTTGCCGGCCGTGCGCGCCTACTCTTTTTATACCCTGTTAAATAGGATGGCAGAGCGTCTGGGCCATCCCAATGTGCAATTCGCTGCTGCGTCAGAAGCCCTGGGTTTTCGCTCTGAGAGTTCAAATCGGGTGGTAGAAGCTACAGAGCGAACTCGTCTTGCCGATGCTGCTTTACGGATTGGCGAAATAAAAGTGGCGGAAAAACAGTTTGAGCTGGCGGAACGGATTTTTACTGACTCGCCGCAGACTGAGTCCGTGAAATGGCACGAACTGGAAGCCCGTATCAATCTAGCCCGCGTTCAGGCACTCCGCGGCGCAAACACGACGGAAACCGCAACTGCCCTGCTGGCTTCATTACCGGAAGTTGAGCGTCTGTCCAATCGTGTCGTGGAATTTCAGTACTATGACACGCTGGCTGACTTGAAAATGCGGTCTGGAGATTCTCTATCCGAGCAGCGCTTTCTTACATCCGCCATCCAAATTGCGGATGACGGCCTCCAGTCGCTTCCTACGTGGAGGGAGCGGTTGGCGTGGATGGACCAGCACCGCCAGCCTTACATCATGCTGACCCGGCTTTTGCTCCGCTCTGGAGACCAACAATCCGCGTTGGACACGTGGGAGCATTTTCGCACCGCTAGTGCCAGTGCTTTGCCCAAGCTTGCGTCATCTACGACTGTAGGAACCTTTACGTCCGCTGAGGTTCGGCTGGTTTCACAAAAGACGTCTTTCCCGGAAACCAGAATCCTGACCTATGCTTTCAGCCCGGATGGCCTCATGATCTGGGTCCGCCGTCCTAGTGAAATCCATGCGGTTTATCTGTCCGTGCCGCCTCGGGATGTGCGGCGCGCTGCGGAAAACTTTATTGGTGAATGCGCACGCCCTGATTCGGACATGTCCAACCTTCGCTCCGACGCGCGTTACCTATACACATGGTTGATTCAGCCGGTCAGCCAGTGGCTACCCGCCTCCGGCCACATGATTGTAGAACCGGATGGAATCCTGGGTGTGGTGCCGATGGAAGCCCTGATGGATCCTTCCGGGGCCTACCTTGGCGCACGCTACACAATCACCATGGCTTCATCCTTACGAGCAAGCGATTCGGCAACCGGCGCTGCTGTCATACGCGCATCTGACCGAGCACTTATTGTTGCTGCTCCCACCGATCTGAATGGTTCGCTCGAGCCTCCCGCAGGAACCATGGCGGAAGCCCGCAACGTGGCGGAACGATTTATCAAGCCAACCGTTTTGACTGGCGGTGATGCAAGAGTGTCTCGCGTGGGGATGGAACTGGGTCGGAGCGGAGTTTTTCACTTCGCAGGTCATGCCGGACTGGGGCGCAATGGAGTTGCCATGCTCATGGCAGATGGCCCTCTTGGCGCTGGCCAGGCGCGAGCCTGGGACGGGCATAACCTTAGCAACCTGAAGCTGGCCGTATTTTCAGCGTGCGGAACGGCCAAACCGAGCGAAACGTCAGAATCAGACAGCCTGGTCAGCGAGTTTCTACAGTCTGGCGCGCACAACGTTGTCGCCAGCCGTTGGAATGTGGATTCCATGGCAACCGCGGACTTTGTCCAGATTTTTTACGGGGCTGTTTTGGCCGGCAGCAGCGTTGCCGACTCCCTGCAAACTGCGTCCAACGTTTTCCGAAAAACACCGGAGAGGTCTCATCCATATTATTGGGCGGCCTTCTCGGCTTTTGGCAAGTCCTGAACCACAGTTTGTAAAAAACAGTTCCAACCGTCCATAGAATTCTTTTCAAGGCATACCTAAAATTGAGAGGAAACAATGAAAAGACGTGATCTTCTGAAAGGTGCAGGAACCCTGGTGCTGGGCGCACCCGCTGTTCGCGCCGCCGCACTGCTGAAATCCAACACTGAACCGACGCCGCAAGGCCCTACCAAGAAGGACTTGGTCGTCGCATTTGCCGGCCCGTTTTGCTTTTGGCAAGAGACCCCGACCCAAATCAAAGTTATGGCCCCTCCCGTGGGACCAAACTATATGCCAGCCCGTCATCAGCCTTGGTTCGGAACAACAACCAATGAAAAGATGGTCAATGTTTCGGCAGGAACAAATCTTACTTTGTCGATCAATGGATACAATCCTACCGATGCTCCCACGCAAACAGGCACGAAGGCGTTTCTCTACGAGCAAGGAACGGGTACGGGACTCACCCCCTTGTTCAATTTGTTTGTTCCTGTTCCCAATGTGATTATCGGTGTCCGGCCCACAGCTGTCATGATGGCCTGCACTCCCGGCACGGAAGACGATTATTGCAAGGAGTTTATGGTCTTCGGCAGTGGGCTGTCTTTTCTTTACAAGAATGTGGACTTGGAAGGGGTGAATTTGGAAGGGGTGAATATCGTAAGCGGTGGCGCGGGCCTGGATTTCTTCAAACCTTGTTTCAAAAATGACGCCGCCCTGCAAGACGTTACTCTAGGCATCCATTTGACGCCATTGAACCGCAACCCAGACCCGGATCACACTCATGCGCGCGCCGTTTGGGGGCAAATGCTGGGAATGTATCCCTGGATGGCAAGCGAAATTACCGGCATCAACTTTTGTCCAAATTTCAACCCTAGTTCTTGCGATTTTGATCCTAAGTTGTGCAACGGGGGAGCCAAGCCTCGTGCCAATACGCCCCACGGCAAAGAGCATCCTCTTACAGTGCTGGTCGGGCCCGGAGACGATTGTGAAGTTCCAATCATGGGCCTTGGACTGCCAGGCTCACCGCTCAACATTAACAAGAAGAAGCGCAAGTACTAAACTGTATAGCGTGTTTTGCGGCCGTTCTCTGAGGGTGCACTTACCAGTGCTGCCACAGCAGAGACGGCCGCTTGTTTGTTACGACTTGATCTAGGGATTTAGTGATGGTTTGAAAACAGGTTGTGGCCTCTACAAGAAGCCATTCTTAGCCGTGGGTTTCATCTTTGCGTTGCTGCAATGCGCGGGATCCCATCACATCTGCTTCTTTCTCCAGGCCTGCGTCGTCATTGACTGGAATTCCAATTTTCATCTGCATCGTTGGCCGCACCCGGCCCTGTTTCTGTTGCACGATGTGCCAGGCCTCATGTGGAAGGTGCCTTTCCTGTCCAGGAGCAACATGTATATCCGTGCCCTGGGCGTAGGCCAGCGCGTTGAGTTGGGCCGGCTTGGGCGAACTGTAGTGGACTCTTACGTCATCAAGCGACATACCTGAAAGACTTTCAACACCGGATTTGAGTTGGTCCGGCAGCCCTGTACGATTGGCTGTGGCAGCAGACGCCTCTTCCAGTTGAGCTGGAGTGCTTGCGGGGTCGAACATACGCTGCGTCAGTTTTTTTTCGTCCAGCGATTTGCGCTGTACTAATTTTTCTTTCTTCAGTCCCTTGGCTTGCACCGACTTCTCATCCAGTTTGCTCTTAGTTTGCGCCGGGAGCTTTTTTTCCAGCTTCTTGGCTTGGACCGGTACGCTGTGTATTTCTTCCATGCGTTTGCGCTGGACCATCGCGCTTGGACTCCCCTGGATATGGTCGGCCAATCGCAATTGTGCCTGGACATGGGAACTGTTGCCAATATCTGTCCGCAGTTTGAGCTGAGTCTGCACTTGAGGACTCTGCGCAATGTAGTTTGCGAATTGGACCTGGGTCCGCACCAGGGGGCTCTGGTTGATATCAGATGCCATTTGCGTGAGCGGCGCCGCTCCCATGCTGGGAGACTGCCTGCGGAGCAAGGGCCTGCCAGCGGCTCCCGCGGCAGCTTTTGGGAAACTTTCAGCGCCGCTACGAACAGCCTTCTCCATTGTTCCTCCGGCTCTTTTGCTTTGGCGGGTTTGGATCACAGTTTCATGGGCTAGCCGCACTTCTCTATGGTAACGACAAACAAGGTGAAATCCCTTCCGGATCGAGATCATAGGATCACGCAACTCCAGGGAGGGTTACTGACGATGCGGGCTGACAGATCAACTGCTCGGTCGTGAAAATATTCTGCTGACTCAAAATATTTCGCCTCAAAGTATTTTTGGATTTTGCCGCACCACGCGAAGGAAACGAATGTGCCTTGTCGTTTTCGAACGAGTTGTTGGCAGGAGGAAATCAAGATGGCGGCAGCAATCAAGACCCCCGGCGTTTACGTAAAAGAACTAAACGCCTTTCCAAATTCGGTCGTAGAAGTCGCGACCGCGGTGCCCGCGTTCATTGGTTATACGGAAAAAGTCCCACCCGGACCCAACGTCCCCACGCGGCTGTCTTCGCTAGCGGAGTTCCACAGTTTTTTTGGAGGAGCCCCTAAAACAAAATTCAAATTCACGGACGCGCAAACGCCGCCCGCGCCGGACCCCAAAACCCAGTTCTTGCTCTATTACAGCTTGCGGCTGTTTTTTGACAATGGCGGCGGGCCCTGTTGGATCGTTTCCATCGGCAACTATGCGGGCGACAAAAAGAAAGATGGTTTCATGAATGCTTTTGTCGCTCTGGAAAAAATCCAGGAACCAACCATGCTGGTGTCCCCGGATGCGGTACTGCTGACCGTGGACGACTGGCAGGCTGTTTCACAACAGATGCTGGCACACTGCGGCAAAATGCAGAGCCGGATCTCTCTTCTGGATGTCTACGATGGCACCAAGGCCCGCACCAACAAAGACGATGATGTGATTACCAAGTTCCGCAACAGCATCACCGGAGACTTCTTGAACTACGGCCAAGCTTATTACCCGTGGGTCAACACCAGCATCACAGATGATTCTGACGTCGACTACAGCGCCTTCACTCAAGATACTCTAGCGGCGCTGGGAACTAGCCTCACCGCCGATGCCAAGACGGTGATTCCTGATGACGCCAAGCGGAAACCGGTTGAGGACCTTATCAAAGCAATGAGCGCGGCCCCTCCGGCAGCAACGGCCCCTGCGCCTGCTCCTGGCACAGCGCCCGCACCTACTCCGGTACAAATTCACCGGTCACTTCTTGCCGTAAGTCCGCTGTATCAGAAAGTAATGGGAAACATAAAACAGCGACTGAATGTTCTGCCGACCAGCGGTGGCATGGCCGGCGTCTACACTCGCGTGGACAACACCATCGGCGTTTTCAAGGCGCCAGCAAATACCGGCATGAACTCAGTTGTGTCCCCTTGCATCGACATCACCAGTGAAGAACAGGAAGACCTGAACGCACCGCTCGATGGCAAAGCTATCAACGCGATCCGCTCCTTCCCAGGACGTGGCGTATTGATCTGGGGAGCGCGCACCCTGGACGGCAACAGCCAGGACTGGCGCTACATCAACGTGCGCCGCACCATCATCATGCTGGAGCAATCCATCAAGTTTTCGGCGCTCGCCTACGTCTTTGAGGCAAACAACGCTTCCACCTGGATCACGGTCAAGAACATGATTTCCAACTTCCTGACCAACCAGTGGAAGTCGGGCGCATTGGTGGGCGCAAAACCGGAAGAGGCCTACAGCGTGGACGTGGGACTGGGTTCCACCATGACGGCCGATGACATCCTGAACGGCTTTATGAACGTGACTGTGAAAGTCGCGCTGGTTCGTCCGGCTGAATTCATTGTCATCACGTTCCAGCAGAAGATGCAAACGTCTTGACTTTTGTAAAGACGATTTGCGGAGACAACGAAATTTAGCTAGGAGAGAAGAACATGGCAGATGATGGATCAAAACAAAGTAGTAATGTATGGCCCTTAGCGAAGTTTTACTTCAAGGTGGACATCGGCGACCAGAAAGACCTTCCTTTCCAGGAGATTTCAGGATTGGACACCGAAACTCAACCTATCGAGTACCGGGCGGGCAACAACCCTGTGTTCTCGACCGTCAAGATGCCCGGCATCAAGAAAACCGGCAACGTGACCCTGAAGAAAGGGATCTTTGCCAAGGACAACAAGTTCTGGGATTGGTACAACCAGATCAAATTGAACACCATTAAACGCGTTCCCATCACCATTAAGCTTTGTGATGAGGGCGGCAACCCAACCATGGTTTGGACGCTTGCAAATGCCTGGCCCACCAAAATTACCGGCACGGATATGAAAGCTGATGGTAATGAAGTGGCAGTGGAGAGCCTGGAAGTTTCACACGAAGGTCTAACCATCGCAAACGGATAAACCATGCCTAAGCCAAAGCGCGACACAACATATTATCCGCCGGTCAGCTTCTATTTTAACGTGAAGATCACGGGGATCGGAACGTATGTTGACACAAGTTTTGCTGAAGCAGACGGTTTGGAATCAGAACTGGGCGTGTTTGAGGTCAAGGAGGGCGGTGAGAACCGGTTTTCTCACCGTCTTCCTGACCGCGCCACGCACGGCAAATTGACTCTCAAACGCGGCGTGATGGTCTTGAGCTCAGACCTGGCCCAATGGTGCAAAGACACGCTGGAATCGGATTTCGGCAAGGCTTTGGAGACCAAGGACATCAATGTTTCTTTGCTCGATACCAACGGTGCGCCTTTGCTGGTGTGGAATTTCTGCAACGCCTGGCCGGTGAAATGGAGTGTTGCCGGCTTGGACGCGCAAAAGAACACAATCGCTCTGGAGACTTTGGAGTTCATCTATTCCTATAGCACGCGGGCAAAGATCGCTGGAATGGGAATATCGCAGCTGTTTAGCTAAAACCCGGACAAGCTGCATCCGGGCGGAGAGTAACAATCATGCCGATTGAAATCCGTGAGTTGGTCATTCGCACGCTGGTAACGGAGGGGGCTTCAGAGCAGGATGGGTTGCAGCGCGCCTTGGCCACCATGAAACAGGAAATTGTAGAAGAATGCCGCGAACGATTACAGGAAATGGTGTTGCGCAGTAACGATCGCTAACTACAGAAAGTGAATGGGGATGCTGGAAAAACTCAAAATCTACGCGTACAAAGACACGAACTTGACCCAGAAGATTGGCGAGTACACGCTCCAGATCAATCCGGAAAAGTACGCGCACAAACACGCCACCACTCTGACCAAGAGCCGGACCACCGATACTGCCGGGGTTACTACCAAGTTCAATGTCCATGAGCCCCAGGACCTGGCGTTTGAGTTCTATTTCGATGCAACGGGCGTGGTGCCGGGAATTACGAATTTGCCGGATGCAATTAAAAGCCTCAAGACGTTGGTTTATACCTACAACGGAGATATCCATAGTCCTAACTATCTCCGGCTGCTATGGGGAGAGTTGAACTTTGACTGCCGCATCACCAGCCTGGATATCGAGTATGTGCTCTTTAACCCCAACGGCATTCCTCTGCGCGCAAAGCTCGACGCAACATTCAAGGAGTATCTGTCTCCCCAGAAGATTGCATTACAGGCCAAAAAAAAATCCCCTGATCTGACACATGCCCGCATCGCCGTAGCCGGCGATACTCTCCCACTGATGTGCTTCCGCATCTATCAAGACAGCAAGCACTACCTTGACATAGCGCGGGTGAACAACCTGAGTGATTTCAGAAATCTAAAGCCGGGCCAACAGATTTTCTTCCCCCCGCTTGGAGACTAACCAATGTCGTCACCCATGGCTGCAAAAACCGACCTGGTAACAGTCACCGTGCTCGTGGGCGGCTCCAAGATCCCTGATGTTTACGAGCTAATGCAAATTCAAGTGCAACGGCAGATCAATCGGATTCCTTCAGCCAAGATCATGCTGCTGGACGGTAACCCATCGGACGAAACTTTCAAGGTCAGCGAGTCTGACACCTTTGTTCCCGGAAATGAAGTGGAAATCAAGGCGGGCTATCACAGCCAGGAGGTCACGATTTTTAAGGGCATCGTGGTCAAGCACGGCATCAAGGTCCGCGGCGATGGCAGTTCATTTCTGGTGGTTTCCTGTTTTGACAAGGCCGTGAAAATGACGGTTGGACGAAAAAACAATTATTTCGTAAAACAAAGCAGCAAAGACATCATTGAGCAACTCATCAGCGCTGCAGGGCTGACCGCTGACGCAGGCAGTACCGGATCACCCCACGATGAAATGATCCAGTATTACTCAACCGACTGGGACTTTCTAGTAAGCCGGGCTGAAGCCAACGGGCAGATCGTTGTAGTGAATGACGGAACGGTAACGACGAAAGCGCCCGACTTCAGTTCAGATTGCGGGCTCCTGGTCCAGTACGGTGAGGCGATCCAGGAAATGGAGGCGGAGATCGATGCTCGCAGCCAAATGTCCTCGGTAACCTGCAAGGCATGGGACTTTTCCGGCCAGAGTGTGCTGAGCAACGACTCCAGCGAACCTACTGTCAACGAGCAAGGAAATATCACCGGGTCCACCTTGTCTCAAGTTCTGGCGGTGGATGGATATGAGCTGCACTCGGCTGCTCCTTTGATTTCATCGGACCTCAAGTCCTGGGCTGACGCGCACCTACTCAAATCGCGTCTCGCCAGGATTCGCGGGAAAGTCTCGTTTCAAGGCAACGCCACTCCTAAACCCGGCCAGGTAGTGGAACTCTCAGGATTAGGCGCTCGGTTCAACGGTAAGGCTTTTATCTCCAGCGTGACGCATCGGATCGAACACGGCGAGTGGGTCACGGAGTTGGGATTCGGCCTGTCACCACGCTGGTTTGTTGAAGAACAGTCAGACATAGAATCGCGCCCGGCAGGCGGACTACTTCCCTCTGTACACGGGCTCCAGATCGGCAAGGTCAAGAAAATCCATGAAGATCCTGACGGCCAGAACAGAATTCTGGTCGATGTGCCCATGATCAAGCCCAGCGGAGACGGCGTTTGGGCGCGCATCGGCAGTGGCTACGCTACTAAGAATGCAGGCATTTTCTTTATGCCGGAAATCAATGATGAGGTCATCCTGAGCTTTGTTAACAATGACCCTTCATTTCCGGTGATCCTGGCAAGTCTGTACAGCAGCCAGCAGACTGCGCCTTTTACCCCGGACGAAAAAAACACCAATAAAGCTATCGTCACGAATGCGCAATTAAAGATCACCATGGACGATGACAAAAAGGTCATTCAGATCAGGACGCCGGGCGGGCACGTTGTCACGCTTAGCGACGACAAACAGTCGATCACGATTGTGGACTCGAACAGCAACAAACTGGAGATGTCATCTTCCGGGATTTCGTTGACCAGCGCCACGGACATCAAGTTAAAAGCAACGGGCGAAATCAAGATGGAAGCGCAGACCAACATTGGCATCAAGGCAGGCTTGAACCTGGACGCCGAAGGGCTCAACGTAAGCGCCAAGGCCTCAGTGGCGTTTTCCGCCCAGGGACAAGCAAAAGCTGAAATGACTGCGTCCGGCCAGGTAACCGTGCGCGGAGCAATAGTGATGATTAATTAATGACTCCCGCATGCAAAAGGAGCACCAATGCCGCCGGCAGCAAGACTGACTGACATGCACACCTGCCCGATGCAGACACCCGGGCTTCCACCTATTCCTCATGTGGGCGGCCCCATCACTGGGCCCGGAGTTCCTACGGTGCTGATCGGCATGTTGCCTGCCGCGGTCGTCGGCGACATGCTCGTTTGCGTTGGTCCTCCGGACAGCATCATCAAGGGTTCAGCAACCGTCATGATCAGCGGAAGGCCGGCGGCACGCATCGGGGATTCAACGGCGCATGGCGGCAGTATTGTTCTGGGATGTTTCACCGTAATCATCGGTGGGTAGGAAGCCAAAAGCTAGGAGCATGGAAAGAACATGAAAGATTCTTGGGCCGAATATGAAGGGTTTCTGGGCAAGGGCTGGTCGTTTCCTCCAGCTTTCGATCTGCCGCAACAAACAGTGGTCATGGTCACGGCGGAAGACGACATCCGGGAGAGTCTTGCCATCCTGCTGTCCACAATTCCGGGCGAGCGCATCATGCTGCCCGAGTACGGATGCCTCTTGCACGATCATGTCTTTGATCGCATCGGCATGACTTTGCGGACGACCATCAAAGGGTTGCTCTCGCACGCGATTCTGCATTTCGAACCGCGCATCATCGTGGAAAATATTGCAATTCAAATCGAAAACAATCTGGAAGGACTCCTGGAGATTTTGCTGGAGTACAAAATCATCCAGACCAATACGCGCAGCAACCTGGTCATTCCTTATTACTTGAAGGAAGGCACTCTTACGTCTTTGTACGAAGGGCAATGAACGCACTATGAAAGCAAAGCGCAGCAATTTAAAACCTGCTTCTGGGACCGCCCAGGCAGAACGCTTTCCACCCGCGCTTGATCCGGCTTATGCGCCCGTAGACCAGCGGGAGTGCGTAGATTTGCTCGCGTTTGCGCTCGACTTTGCGAAACTGCTTGCGTACTACGATGAACAAAACCAACACGTGTCCGATTGGTCTCCGTTTTTCAGACGGGACATCACTTTTTTGCTCGCTCGGATTTGTACCACCGACTTCCAAAGAGAACACTTTGATGCCTGGGCATTGGAGACGGAATTGAAGGAAGGCAAGGACAAGACCAAAGAAGTTCTCAAGAAAATCTATCAGGTGGCTAAACGCATTGACGATTGGTATGCGTGGGCAAAGGAAATATCGGACAAACAGGATGAAGGCATCCCACTCAAACTCACGTTGGAATCAATCATAGAGGCGGACCTCAAAAGATATCTCGGCCAAAACCTGCAAACTATCTTGAAGAGCTCCTCAGAAACACCCGACGCATGGTCACAATATTGGAAGCCGCGTGAAACTCGTCTCAATGAAATCTGGCGCACGCCGCAGAAAGACGGACCAGAAAACACGCTGCAATACAAAGATCCCGCGGATGGGCTGGTAGCGATTCTGAGAGCATTCAATCTGGCAGACCGTAAGTTGGGAGAGGTTGCCCGCACCTATCTGGAAGATTCTCTGAACAAGCGGTCGAACCACCCGCCGCATACGGCCCTGTATATCGCCTTTGCCAAGCTAATGGACCTTCTGCGGCAAAGAATGAATACAATTACCGGACGTCATCTTGATTTTTATTATCGTGACGTGCTCAAGCTGAGCGAGCGCGGAAGTTCCCCGGACGCTGCCCACCTTTCTTTCACCCTTGCCCCAAATGTTGGGCCATACATGTTGCCTGCCGGAACGCGGCTGGCTGCTGGAAAAGACGCGAACGGCAAAGTCATTGAGTATGCAACGGAGCTTGATCTACCTATCAACCGCGCCAAGGTCAATTCTTTGCGGTCAATTTACGTTGCGAAAGACCGCTTCGCCGATTCAGCGCAAGACCGTGAGCGGGTTGTCAGCATCTTCGCTTCGCCCCATGCAAACTCAGAAGATGGTCAAGGAAGCCCGCTGAAAGATCCGGCGGAAGGATGGCCCACATTTGGTCTTAATGAGGCCATTCGAAGCGGCTCTGAAGTGTTGCCTCCCCATGCTGAACTGGGCTTCCTGATATCGTCGCCGGCTTTGCTTTTGCAGGAAGGCGAGCGGCAGGTCAGGCTCACCATCACTTTCAATGACACGATCAACCTGGAAGCTGTGCTGCAACGTTTTCAGAGCGCGGCCGCAAGGATTCTGGATGTAACGCCGGAAGTTGGGTTGCTTCTGGCGGATTCATGCTCGATCTACTTGAGCGGTGAAAAAGACTGGATGCCCGTGACCAACGCCTCGTTCCACCGGCATGCAATCGTGGGGACTGCGCTGGAAATAGAATTCACTCTGGAAGCAGGCAGTCCAGCAGTGGTGCCAAATCCCGCGCTCGCTCCGGATACGGGCCCCGGCAGCTTATGGCCATTGTTGAAGCTGATGCTGAATCCGGCGGCCCGCGTTTATCCATATTCATTTCTTAAAAGTCTGATTATTGAAACTGTGGACATCAGCGTGCAGGTGCGCGGAGTGCGGCACGTGCAACTCCAGAATGAGTTGGGCCCGCTCGATCCAGCGCAGCCATTCATGATCTTTGGGCCGGCGCCTTCGCAAGGCTCGTACCTCCTGCTGAAGCACCGTGAACTGGCGGTGAAGCAAGTAACCCACGCGACGATCACGATTGGATGGTTCAACCTGCCAAAGCCGCCAGACAGCCTGGCATTACATTACCGTAGCTACGATCTAGGAATCGATGACAATACTTTCAAAGCACGGGTATCGGTCTTTGCCGCGAATGAGTGGGCCGCTCCGAACGAAGGTCAGCTTGCTCTGTTTCCGTTGTTTACGCGAGATTATTCCAGGACAGCTGGAGTGCTGCCCGTCAGTACGTTTCCAGTTGACATGCCATCTCCGTCGCAAGAAGCGGCCGTACAAGACGCGCCGGCGGGAACGGAGAACCAAGGGCCCAGGGGATCGATCCGCATTGAGTTGGCTGAGCCGACATTTGCTTTCGGCCATGCAGTCTATCCGCGCGTGATGGCGGAAGTTGCTTCCGGTAACGCGCTGGCCAGCAAGAATGGGCCGCGCAAACCGCTTCCCAATCCGCCTATTGCTCCTTTGGCAAAAAGTTTGTCGCTCGACTATGAAGCAAGCGACAAACTGACGCTGAAAAATCCGCCGCAAACCAATCAGTCAGCGCGTTTTTATCACATACATCCGTTTGGGCACCTTCCGCACCACGGGCGCCTTACTACTCTATTTCCGCTCTCCCAAGAACAAGGCCATCTTTATTTGGGAATAGAGAACAGTGGTCCGCGGCAAGTGTTGACCTTGCTGTTTCACATTCGAGACGCCGGCCATTCTCCTGTGCCGTCACTGCAAAAACATCTTCATGACGAAGAAACAACCGTGCGCTGGCGTTATCTGGCAAATGGCCAATGGAAAGACCTTCCCGCCTCATCCCTTGTCGCCGATTCGACGATGGGCCTGACGCGTTCGGGCATCGTCAAGTTGTACCTGCCAGGAGACATTACCACGAAGCACACTCTCATGCCGGAAGGATTATGCTGGATTGAGGCTGCTGGAAACCCTGTGGCCAATGCATATTGGTGCCACATCGTCACCATTGATACCCAGGCGGTGACAGCCGTCAGGGTCTGCGATCCCAATAGCGACCTCATGCCCGCGACGATGCCCGCAGCGTCCATCACCCAACTCAGTGAGAAGTTGCCACAAATCAAATCGATTTCCCATCCATTTGCGACCAGCGGCGGACGAAACAAAGAACGCTCGCACGATTTCTACACTCGGGTCAGCGAACGCCTGCGTCACAAAAACCGTGCGATCCAGCCTTCTGATTTTGAACGGATGATCTTGAATGAGTTCCCAGGAGTTGGGCAGGTAAAGTGCATTGGGCCTAACAACAGCCGGGGATTCTCCGGCACTGTGGCTGTAAGTCCCGGGTTGCTCTATCTGGTCGTTACCCCGCGGCTGGAAGAAAATCCGGATGCAGAACCTCGATTACCGCAATTTGTGTTGAAGAGGATTGAAAATTTTATACGTCCTCACACTTCTCCGTCTTTGAAAGACATTCACGTGATCAACCCGGTGTATGAGTCCTTGAAAGTGTTTGTCAATGTGGTGTTTGCCCAGGACGAGGACGGTTCCTACTACAGTGACAATTTAAACAAGGCTCTGTCACAGTATCTTCTGCCGTGGCGTAAGACGCCCATCAAAGCCATGCCGATCGGCAGCGGCCAGGTGCAAGGTCACGAACTGGCCCTTTTTATCAAGAACCAAAAATACGTCAAACGTCTGGACTCTCTAGCCATGTTGCATACGTTCCAGACAGAAGCAGGCTTTGGATCGCAATGGCTGTCGCCGGAAGGAATTGCTTTGGCCTCCGCCCCGTGGGCAGTGCTGATTCCCACATCCGAGCATGGGATCACCCTGCTGGACCCGGAGTCTGAGGCCGGGGTTGACGAGGGCATCAAGAACCTTACTGTAGGCGAAGATTTTGTAACGAACCAACTCACATCCGGAGCGAGTGCCCGAACAGAAGAGCATGAGGGGACTACACCAGAGGTCCGCTATTTCTTTGTGATTCCACGCCACGCGGCTAGCACGGCGGGTCGGCCAGAAAGAAGCCACCACTGATGCCACAGCCAGAAGAACAAAACCGAGAAACGCTGAGTTCACAAAAAACAAATGTGGGCATCGCGGAGATCAAAAGCCGGAGCGAGTTGAAGGCGTATTTTAAGAACGGCCGGATGCCGGATGAGACTTGCTTTGCCCATCTGATCGATTCGCTTGTCCACCAGAATGATCTTTGGACGAAGACCGCGGCCCCGAACAGCAAAAGCAACGGCAAGCAGGCCTCAGCGACGCACAGAATCAACGCACTGAATCGCTCCTGGTACGTCTATATTGATTCCCAGAATGATCTGGTTGTGGCGGAAAGCGACGCCGCGCGGTTACGCATCAACGCCAATGACAAAGTTGCCATCGGCGGACCGGACGCTCCGTTCACTCTGCAAGTGAACGGATGGGCCGGCATCGGCATGCGGATTGGCACATACAATCCAACCGATGACACGCGAAAAGAATACCCTTCGAGCGCTCTGGTCCGTCTCCAGGTCCCAGCGGACGGCAAGTGGCATCCCATTATTACTGGACTTAGCGGTTGTTATGGTTTTGAAGTGGTGGCCAGCGCATCCGGGGCTGGTAACACTCGCGCCCATTCCATCACCCGCGCCATTGCCATTACAAGTTTTTCTGGCGGGCGGCAATCAATCCAGCAAACGCAAACTTATGACGGCTGGTACTGGCGGCGAAAAATTCAATTCAAATGGAAACGGGAAGATGGCGGCTGGTTCGGCAGAGGAACGGACTACAGCTTATGCGTTCGGACGGGCTGCAATTTCAAAAAAGGCGATGACGGCAAACCGGTGGCGATTCGCTACCACATTACCCGGTTCTGGTAGGTCTGAGGCCCTTGTCGGCTTGGTTCGTCTTTGGGCCAGTTTGCTGGAAGCGCGGTCGAGTGATCGAGGTTTTTTAGAGTTGATTTTATCTATTCATGAAAGCACCGAAGACCATTCCGCGTTCGGCCCCGCCGGACATCTGTTCCAACTACCAGGCGCTCCTGCGTAAAGGGGTCCAATATTGCCAGGAGTTAGGAGGCGATCTTTGGACCGATTACAACGAACATGATCCCGGCGTCACCATCCTGGAACAGTTGTGTTACGCCATTACCGATTTGTCTTACCGGACAAACTTTGAAGTCCCTGACATCCTCGCACCGTCGCTCGGCGCTCCTCATCCGAACCAAGCGCTGTTTACCGGCGACATTGCGCTGACCTGCAACCCGGTCACCGCGGATGACTATAGGAAAGTGATTTATGACCGCGTCAAAGGAGTAAAAAATGTTTGGCTCACGCCGATCCAAGACCATCCTCTGGGCGTGCAAGGGCTCTATGACGTGCTGATTGAAACCTATGAGGATGTGAATACGGCAACAGCCATTTCGCGGGTCAAACGGGAAGTTCAGAGGTGGATGAGGGCCACGCGGGGCCTGGGCGAAGATATTGAACAGGTTGAGATATTGAAGCCGCAGCACATCCGCGTTGAAGGCACAATTGAGATCAGCGCGGAGTCAGACCCAGTGAGCGTGCTGGCCCAGGTCCTGTTTGACATTCAACACTTTCTGATTCCCTACCCCAAGGTCCAGCTTGTCGATGAATTGTTTCAGCGCATGCCTCCGGACCAAATATGGAACGGTCCGTTGCTCACCCATGGCGCTCTGCACGAAAGAATCGACGGAGAACTCAAGCACTCCATTGAAATGCAGGACATCATCAATATCATTCTTGCGGTCAATGGAGTCAAGCGAGTCCGGCATTTGAAGGCAGGAGCCGAGCAAGGAAAATCGTCTACTGCTCCAATCCAACTGAAGAAGAAACATGTTCCGCGCCTGCACCCGTCGATCCTTGAAATGCAGGAGTCTTACAGCATTACGGTCGAATTGGAGGGCGGAGTCACATGTTTAGTGGACAGCAAAGCCGTGTGGGGAAGAATTCAGGAACTTGTGGGCGGCATCCGCAACAGTGAAGCCTATGCGGCCCGCTCCATGAAGGCCATGTCTTACAGCCAGGTGCCCACAGGCAAATACAAGAACATTGAAAATTATTGTTCGATTCAGCACAGCTTTCCGATGAACTATGGCCTTAGCAAATATGGGACAACCGATGGCCTGATCGAAACACTCAACGTTCCCCGGCGGCCCGAAAGAGAACGCACTCGCACCGCGCGAGTGCAGCAGCTAAAAGCCTATCTGCTGTTCTTTGAGCAGCAATTGACCGATTATCTTGCTCAACTAACGAATGTGGGGAAGCTTTTTTCGCTGGATGAAGACCTTCACCAGAGTTATTTCTACCAGCCGTTGGCCCATGACCCGCCTACGGATTCAGAGCCGCGAAACATCGTTGATCTCCTGGTGCAGCATTCCGCCGGCGCTTCCATGGATTTATCGCATTACGTGGTGTGCGTATTGCATCCCCGCGGCGAGATTGCTTTCGGTACACGCAAACTGACAACTCTGGCAGAAGCGCACGAGATAAGACAACAGATTATCCACAGCGGCCAAGATAATAAGAGCTATCGCGCTGTGTTTACCAAGGCCGGAGAAGTTCGATTGGGGCTGTACAACGCCGCCGGGCATATTCTCGCCTTTGGACAAGAGCGTTTTACTTCCACACGCACAGCAAATATGTCAGGCGAGCGCTGGACCAAGTTCATGACCGAACTGGCGGGCCGCAAACACCAGCTGGAAAAACTGGTCACCATTTATCGAAGAGAAGACCTTGCTTTGCGGATTATCGACGACCAATCCAAAATTGTCTTGACGAGCAACCGCATGCACACACAAGAAGAGCGCGAACGGCGCATTCTTGACATTCTTACCCACGGCACTGCCTCGATCAATTATCGTTACACGGCCGTCACTAGCGGTGGCGTTCGCATACAGCTGCTCAATGCCAACCATGAACTTATCGCTGAAGGCCAAGAGCGATTTGTCACCGAGTTCGATGCGGAAGAAGGCGTTGACGATCTGGTTGCGCTGTTGACGCGTATCCGAGATCAGGAAGCAATTCGAGATCGCCACATTCAGCGGCTGCCAGAAGTGGAGGACGTCGGGCGGAATCCACTCCATGCCTACCAGGAAGGTCTGGCAGAAATCGCCCGCCAAACCGATCACGACTACCTTATCCGCAGGAACCGTTTTCTTGATCACCTCCTTGCCCGGTTCGGTGAGCGCTTTGACGATGGAATCCTGCAACGGCTTGACCTTCGTCCGTTTGGCCAGAAAGACGACTTTTACCATGAATTGATCCGATGGAAGATAGAGTTTCTGCGTCGCTACGTGAACAACGCTGACGCCTCGGAAACTGGATCAGTGGGCGCCGGGAAAGCCCAGGGGTTCGACTATGGCATGGCCGACGGACCCAACACGACTTCCAGCCTGGAACGACGCCTGACATTGCTGCTTGGTTTGCATGGGCACGCTGACAAGGGCAAATATTCTCGTCGCGAGTCCCATCACTCAGCCGGTCCTGACTGCTTTTATTTGGATAAGTATGTATGGCCGTTGGAACCAGAGCAGGTGCAAGACGATGAGGGTGCACGATGCGCTGTGTCCCGCCATCGGATCGCTGACTCGTGGCCGGCAGGTGAGCCGAATCTGAATGACCTCCACAATAATTTTGTTTTTTCCTCAGAAGACTCGGCCGTACTTAAACAGGTACTCAGCTACGGGACGAATCGCAAGAATTACCGTTTGCATGCTGTTGGCAGTGAATACAGAATACTTTTGCAAACGCCGCATAGCGCGCGGTCCATTGAAATACATCGCACCCACGGCCGTGCTCAGGCGGAAAGCGCCATCGACTTCCTGATTGCGGATTTTCATCGCATCAAGGAGAATGCCGCGGAAACCTATGCCGGCGAGCGGCTGTATCTGGTGGAGCACGTTCTGCTCAGGCCGCATCGCAGCACCTTAAAGCATCAAATTCATATCACGGACCAGAAAAACCCAAACATTTATCTGAGAAGCGATCCTCTTGAGCAAGAACAAAAAGATGAGCACCTGAAACTCATCCTGAAACATGGGCAGCACGCGAACAACTACCGCATTCAGCGCGACAGCTCAGGCAACAGGTTTCTTGTCCTGCATCACAACGACAGGCCCATTGCGACCGGCATGCGCCCGTTCCTCAGCGACCAGGAAGCGCATGAAGCAATACGGTTGTTGCTGGAATTGGTTCGCATCATCAGTGAAAACGCGCACGCCAGGCAACAATGCCTGCGCCCAGTTGAGCCGGATACGTTCTATTCATTCAGAGTAAGTGTGTTCCTGCCGAATTGGCCGCTCCGATTTCAGAACAATGAGTTCAAGCTCTTTGCCGAGCAAATGGTGCAGGAGAACTGTCCGGCGCATCTAGCGGCACAGTGTTTATGGCTTTCAACGCATGAAATGACCAGCTTCGAAAAAATGTATGCGGAATGGAAATCTCTGACGATCTTGACGCATTCAGAAGACAAAGCCCACCAGCCTTCTCTTGATAAAGTCGCCGCCCTGGATCAAGCGGCGGACCGGCTCAAGCTATTCATCGAGGCGATTCAGGAAAGAACGCAGCAAAAGGCGGGCCCCTGGACCCAAGGTGATGGCTCATCGCAAGGAGGCCGGCGGTAATGTCAGCACAAGGCATCTTCGGTCGAGTTCTATTTGAGCTCAGCTTCCATGGCCAGGACAAAGCAGCGGCGATTCAGCATAGAGTCAGTGATTTTGCCCGCAATCGATTGGACGGAGTTTTAGATGGATGCCTCGCGACCGTAGCCAGTGATCAAGACGTCTTAGCGTTCGAGAAAGTTGAACTGGACCTGGGAAGAATCGCGGCCAACGAGCTAGAGCAGGGGTTAGCAACCAGAATTGCCGACTGCCTGCGCGATTGGCTGTCCCGCGCAATGCCGTTACGTCAGCACCCTAGGTTCGTGTTGCCACTTGTCGCATCCAGAGCCATAACCGAGCATGCGCCATCCGTCCCAACAAAACAGAGTGGGCTCGTGCCTCTCCTCTCGACAAATGTGGATATGAACAGTGTGGTTTTGTTGGCTTTTAAGACGCCTTCGGAATGGTCGCACCTGATGATTGCATTAAGAGAGCGGCAGGCACTGCGCAAGCGACTAGCGAATGAAGTCTCTCCGATCGTGCGAAGCAAACTGCTGCAATGGATGGCCGCGGACCACACTGACGAAGTTGCGGGCTTTCTCGAAACATTCATCTCTTTGCATGATCACTCACCGTTAGTACCTGCGGACCCTGCTGCATTCCGGCGAGCCCTCTGGGAGTGTGTGTTTACTGAATTGCTCAGCATCGGACAGGCCGGGTTCAGTTTACGGCAACTGGTGGACCGCGTTCTAAAGTTCATGGCAGCACGTTATTCGCTCAATCATTCTTCTCTGATTGAAAACCTTACAACACGATTCAACGCATTCCGCCAACCTGCGCCTCAAGTGGCATCGTTGATACAACTGGTGCTTGAAACGCGGGCACAAACACCACTCACGCCGTCGGCAAATGCGCCTCTTCCATGGGCAGCGCTGCAACAGACCAGCCCCCCAGCTATGGCAGAGACGCCGGACGTTTCCCGCGCGTCACGACGACTGAAACACCTGACGATATTTCTGGAGTGGGGAGTGTTGCCGTGGGCTGCTCTAAGCGGGCCTGCTCATTCAGTGGAATCAGAAATGCTCGGCCTGGTCGAAGAATCGCCCGATGAGGTGCGCGCATTCATTCGACGGGTGGGTCTTGCGGATTCAGTCAAGAAACGCATTGCGGGCCAATTTACAGAACCATTGCTTAATCAATTGTTCTATCTGCTGTCGCCCACAAACGCGCCGTGGATCATTTCCTATCTACGGCAACTGCGCCGCATCCATGCGCAGCGGCCGCTTCTGGCACAGGATGACCGGTCGTTTGCTAAAACATTGTGGGAGATTTCTTTTGCGTATCTCCTGGGGCAAAACAGGCATAGTGTTGATGATCGGTCATTTATCCAGTTTCTTCTACAGCAACTAGCAGCACGGAAAAACATCAGTTATGAATTTCTGCTCGGGGATTTGATCTTCCATGGAGAGTTCGGGCCGCGTGGCAACGCTCTGGACAAAAGAGCTCAGAAATGCGCCTTACTTGCTTCCGTTCTTCTCGCACTGCTGGAAGAATGTACCGTTGGGATTGAATCGCATGTTTTAGATTTGCCTCACTCTCTGATCGGCCCGGCAGTTCGTGATTTATATTCTGATGTTGACCTGCTCTTGTATTGGCTGGCGTGGGGCGCGCTGCCGCCGTGGAGCCTACCAGTCCACGTCAGCGGTGTAGCCAGAAGAATTGCACAACTCTGCCGCGAGTTTCCACATCAGGCCCAACCTCTATTGAGCCGTTCCCGCATACATTCTTCCGTGCCCCACATCTTATCGGCGCATCTTGATCATGCTGATCTCACCGCAGTTATCAAGGTGCTTGCGCCGGAACAGGCTCGCCTCATGACGGAGTACGTAACCTTGCTGCACGAGAGCGAAACCTGCAATGGTAGCCGAAGGCTGCACAGCAAAGCAGCGTGGGAGGCAATTCTATCTTTTTGTTTCAGCCATCCCCACGATCTGCGGACGAGAATGTGGGTCAGTGAAGTAATCAACTGGCTGGCCAAGCGGGCCCAATCGTCAGTCCGAGAAATTGCGCTCTCATTGTTGACGGTCGTGGAGCGGGAAGAGTTGGTAATGCAACCAGCAGGTGAGTTGGTCATGGCCATCAGAAACCTGGCAAGACCAGGGCCGCAGACGTTGGACGATGCTCCACAAGCAGGAGCAACGGACGACTCGGTGACCAGGCCTAAGCCAACAGCGTCCGCGCAGATAGAACAGTGGCTGGCGCATGGAATCCTGCCAGAGTCTGTTTCCAGCGCGGAGGCCGAGGACTTGCAGCGATGGCTCGAATCGCAAAGCGACGGAGACTGGCTGGATGCGTTGCGGCTGTGTGGCCCAAAAGAACGAGTGATACAACGTATCCTCAGCCGATCAACACCTCTTTTCTTTGCGAGAGTTGTTCGCCTTATAGCTCGCGCTGGAGCCGGGCTGATCTTGGAATATCTGCGGACGTTGGAAGCCGTGGTAAAGCAGTTGTCTCCTGGCGCTGAGCCGAACTCAACGAGCCGAACCAAGAAGTATGCCTTGGCTTACCTGTTGCGATCTGTCTCTACATCTGGCACACGGAATATCTCTGTGGCGGGACTGGCCAGAAATACGCTAGACACTCTTTCCTTAACCTGCCAAATAGCTCCGGGACGTCTCTTGGCAGCACTGGAGGAAAAAAGCCAACCGCATGAGGGCCTTCACAATCTTTGCCGCACGTTGAGCGAGAACCTTGAGGCAGATGCACCGAATCTCAAGCGGGAAGAAATTGCAATTTCTCTCATCGCGGATACAGCATTTACTGAGCAGGACTTGGTCCTCTACTACCTTAGGTATGGCTCAATTCCCGATTGGGCCTCAGTTCCCAGTTTGTCTGCCTTGCGGTGTGTGATCGAGCGCTTCTCTGCTGATCAGGTCATGACAATCGCCAGCGCTGCTCGCTCATTGCTTACAACTGAGAGTAAAGCGGCGAGAAGAGTATCCGTTCTGTTTCCGGACAAAGCGTTCCTCCGCTTCACGAGCTATATGCTTCCGGAAGCAGACTTCATGGTGGAGTTTGAGAGTGCGCTGGACACCGTGGCGGCAACATTGAACATCAATATCGGTCCTCTAATCACTGCGGTGCGTTCGCGTTTGTTGGAGTACGCGGCACGTCGCCAAGCTAACGCTACTTCAGGAATTGCTATAGTAAAAACCGCCCTGGCTAGCATCTTGCCGGAGATTGCGGATTATCTGGGCAAATCGCCCGCAGTCCTACTCCATAAACTCCGCCGAGCTACCAGGAATGAAGATAGCCTGACGAATGCTCTTGCGGAGCTTGCGCACGATGCCCGGTTTCTGCCCCCCACACCTTCGCTTCTCGAGACGGAGAAAGAAGCAGATGGAGCCGCGCTGGTTGAACCAGCGCTTGCGTCGGCTCACAGCGGAGACACGTTGCGGCAGCTTCAGCACCTGCTTCAAGATGGCGGGTTGCCGGAAGCTGCTATGGCGTTGACGCATGAGCCGTTCATGGAAATAGTGGCGCAGGAACTTCTGCAACGGCCGGACGCATACATCCAGTACTTGCGCAACGCCGCTGGCCGCGAAACTGAGCGGAAACGAATAGCACGGTTTTTTCCATCCACGTTGCTCAGCAGGCTCTGGTTGGAACTCTTCCCCGGATTTAAGTTTGGATCTGAGCTAGAAAGGTTACTGAGTATTATTGCGATCCGGCTTTCAGCGGAGGAAGACATACTTATTGTTACCGCTCGAGAGGAACTGCTGAAACGCGTAGCCCGAAACGCACCAATAATTTCCGCCAATGCGGTTCTGAAAGATCTGTTGGCATCCCTTCCCGCTGTGGTCGCTCAACACACCGGATTGCCGCGGGCAATTGTTCTTATCCAATTCCAGGCGACATTAGAAAAGAGCAACTTAGTACCGTATCTGCAAAACGTGCCGCCCAAACAAGATCACATTGTGATCGGCCAAGCGGTAGATGTTCGAGACCTGGAGGGTGATAAGTCGCCAGCCTTGTCCGAGATCGCTTCCCCGATTCCCCAAATTCACCACCACGCGATCATGGCACATGCGGAAGACATGCAAGGCTACCTTGATACATTCGCTTATTTTCTACGTACTGGAAGCGCGCCCTGGTGGGCCAAATGGCTGGCGGTGGAACCCCCAAGTCAATGGTTTTCTGAGCTACTGAAGGACCATTCTGGCAAAGTCCTGCATGTCCTTCAGTCGATCTCTGAAAAACCTGAGGGGATTGAGCGGCTGGTGCGGTTGGGGCCGCCTCAGACACTGGCTCGGATCGTGGATTTAGCTTGCCCGGACTACGGCAACTTTATCCTTATATATATGGCTGCTGGCGGGCGTTTAAAGGACGACACAGCGCTCTCCTCTACGCAGCGGTCCCGAACGGCGTATCTGCACTGGAGTGAAGTGTTGGCATTCTTGCTGGATGAGCATGCGCCCCGGTTGTCTCCGGCAGAGTTTCTGCGAACCATGACGCGCAGAGTCTCCCAGCGATTAGGGTTGCCGCTGGCCCGCTATGCCGGATGTCTGCGCCAAGTTGCAAGCCACTGCGCAAAAGCCGATGTCCGCTACCTTGCGCTGGCTGACATGCTGTTTCCGATACAAGACGTAGCTGCATCGGAGGAAGTTGAGCAGGAACAAATCGAAGCGGCGACTGACAGGACTGAAAACGCGGAGCAAACAGAAGCCGATTTTGTTGAACCGCTGATCGTATCGGCTCCCAAAGATACACTGCGGCAGCTTCAGTATCTGCTTCAATATGGCGAATTGCCGAAAACCGCAAACGAGTTAGGGCAGGAACACTTTATGGAAAGTGTGGCTCAGGACCTTCTACATCGGCCGGATGATTACCGGCGCTACTTGCGCAGCGCTGCTGGTCGTGAACTTGAACGGAAAAGAATGGCACGGCTTTTCCCCTCACACTTGCTTAGCAAGGTCTGGCCGCTCTTGCTCCCAGCGGACCATGCCATGGCAGCGCTCTGCCTCAATGTTCTGCAAGAGGCCATGCGCCAGGTTTTTCCAGTCAGCCTGCCAGAACGCTGGCGCTGGATTGGCGCTGAAGAATTGCTGCGCACAATTTCTCAGCCGCAATCCCGCCGATGGGACAGCGCCGTCTACCTTCGCGCAGGAATACAACGTGTGGGGGAGGAGCAATCACAGAACTCCGTTGCTTTGCTGGCAGCCTTGCGCGCGGCGGCCTGCCACAAACGCAATGACATCCAGGAGAAACTGCGCTCGGCCATCGATCGCGTTGAACGTGAAACAGTGGCAATTCCGGCAGGGAGAGCGGATCTAAGCGGCAGGCCCGCTCAAAAAACACCCTGGGTCCATCCTGAGCACAAAGCCAGAGAACTGCCCGCAGGCGAGCCTTTCTACATTGGCAACGCTGGCTCGGTCTTGTTGTGGCCGTTCCTGGGACGGTATTTCCAGATGCTGGGTCTACTAGAAAAAGATGCTTTTCTTGACAAGCAGTCCCAAAGCCGTGCCGTGTATCTGCTGCAATATCTGGCCTCCGGGCAGATGGAAGCTCCCGAACACGAATTGTTGTTGAACAAAATTCTTTGCGGCGTGAAGACGGGCGAGCCTCTGGAACATTTCCATGTGCTCACTGAGCCTGAACATGAACTCTCCAAACAGTTGCTATACGGAGTCACGCAAAACTGGGAGAAGTTACGCAACACGTCGATCTTGGGGCTGCGGCAGTCTTTCCTGCTGCGTGAAGGGCGGTTGCAGCGCAAAGATGACGCATGGTCGCTGACCGTATCGACAAAAACCTACGACGCGTTGCTGGATAGCTTGCCCTGGCGGTTGTCAATGGTCCGCCTGCCCTGGATGGAAACAATCTTATACGTGAAATGGAGATGACGATGGTGTCTGAACAATCTGTTGTTCTGGAGCGCGAACTTGGCTGGCTGGCTGCTCTTGTTGACACGAGCCTGAGTTTATACTTTGATCGCGAGTGCCGCTACAGCGATGTGCGCGACCTTGTGCCGCCGGACATTTCTAACTCATCTTCAGCCTACGCACAGATCGTACGGGAACACTCGATGTCCTTTGATGAGCGGGTCATTCTGATCCTTGCCCTGGCTCCTTATGTACGTCCGCAATTACTGGATTCCTTCCTCATAAGGCATACCGCGCTCGATCGCGGGTTCACCGAGTTTGGCGGCACCATCGCTGGCGCGCATGGAGGTTTTTGGCCAACTTTGGAAACCGCTGCGTTTATCCTGGCGGGCTCTAATCTGGAGCGCCGTTTGGCCCTGCAACGCTCGTTTGATCCCGGTCACTTTTTCCGTCAGCGGAAGATTCTTTTGCTCGACGAGAGCCAGCAGGGCAAGAGTGTGTTTTCCGCGGGGCTCTACCTTACGCCTGAATATCTAAGCCTGCTGACTACGGGGAGCCGCTTCCGTCCCCATTTCAGCAGCTCTTTTCCCGCACAGAGAATCAGCACGCAACTCGAATGGAACGATCTGGTATTGCCACAACACACGATGGAAGAGGTGGAAGAGATCAAGGCATGGATCGAACACCGGCAGACCCTGATGCGCGACTGGGGATTGGAAAAGCAAATCAAGCCGGGCTTCCGCAGCTTGTTTTATGGCCCACCGGGTACGGGCAAGACCTTTACTGCCTCGCTCTTGGGAAAGAGCACTGGCCTTGATGTCTATCGCATTGACCTATCGCTTGTGGTTTCGAAATACATTGGAGAGACGGAGAAAAATCTCTCGACGGTATTCGATCAAGCCGAGCGCAACGATTGGATCCTGTTCTTTGACGAAGCCGACGCGCTTTTCGGCAAGCGCACTCAGGTTTCCAGTTCCCACGACCGCTACGCGAACCAGGAAGTCGCCTATCTGCTGCAACGCGTAGAAGATTTTTGCGGCGTCGTAATTCTGGCTTCAAATCTCAGAGGGAATATCGATGAAGCCTTTTCACGCCGCTTCCAATCCATGATTTATTTTCCCATGCCAGGAGCGGAGGAGAGGCTGCGATTGTGGCGCGGCGCGTTTTCCCGGCAATCGCGACTGGAACCGGGCGTGGACCTGGCACAGATCGCCGAGGAATTTGAAGTCAGTGGCGGTGCGATTGTGAATGTCCTGCGCTACTCATCGTTGATGGCTTTGCGCGATGGCCGCGAGTCAATCCGCATGCAGGACATCAAGAATGGCATCAGGCGCGAATTTCGCAAGGACGGCAAGATGATTTAAGTACGCGAACCGAATCAAGAACTCATGCAGCGCGGCAGGAGGCAAGAAATGATTGATAAGGCAATGACTTTTATCGTGGGAGAACTGAACAATCTTCTTTCCGCTCGATTCCAGAGTAATGAGAACATGGCGGTCCTCTCAAGCCTTTCCAATTCCGATGGCACGGTTCCGCCCGGCATTGAGAACAAGGTTGTGGTTTCCCTCATCAATGTGGAACGTGAGAGTACCACGTCCGGCGGCAACTGGCCTGCGCGAGCGGGAACAGGCAGCTATGATCGGGTGAGCCCGCCGCTTGGCTTGAACTTAATGCTGCTGGTTACGGCTTCCTTCGGCACTAAATACGGAGAGGCCCTCAAGTTCCTCAGCACTGTGCTGGGTTTCTTCCAAGCCCGGCCAAGCTTCAACGCCCAAAACTCAGCCGCCCTTCCGCGCGAATTGGAAAAACTCAGCATGGAACTGGTGAACCTGAGCACGCATGAAGTAAACAATGTGTGGGCCATTCTCGGCGCCAAATATATGCCTTCCGTAGTTTACAAAGTGCGCATGCTCTTGATCCAGGAGGATTGGATCAACGAACGCACCCCTGCGGTCATGGGGGTCGGCACAGACGTGCAGAAACAACCAAGGTGAAACATTTTCAGATTGCCATATCATATAAGGTTGGTCCGCGATGGTTACGCAATACGCTGTTCTCTTTAATATCGAATGCCTGCATGGTTATTTCGGGGGCAAAGCTTGCGCAGCTCTGGCGCTGGCACCGACGAAAGAATGCCGGAAGATACTTGATGCCTATCAAATGCTTTTTCGACCAACCACGGGAGGGGGAGCCGTATATTGCATTCGCGAGTCCAAGCCGGATTTGCTCAGGCTCTTTGACGAAGCTGAGCCCCTGACCTTTACTCTCACCAATAGCGACCCGATGCTTGCTAACTACACCGACATAGGGTTGAGCGATGGCGGCGATCCTTCCGAGTGTATTTATTATTTTGATAATGTGGCTGACTATCAAGCAGAGACTTTCGGCCAGCGACGACAGTTGCTGCATCCGCCCGGCAAAACCTTTGCGCATGCGGTGTTGCCGGTGCGGCACAAAATATCCAGTTATGCTCTCTCGCCGGCGTTCAAAGGCGGAGATGTGAATGTGATTGCGAACCTGGGAGAGCAAGTGATGTGGCAGGCTTCGGCTCCAGCGAATGCTCACACCGTACCTCTGGATCTGCGATTGCTTCCGGAAGGCCGATACAAGTTGGCCATTGGCGGTAACGTGGTCCTGGAGTTTTATCTCAGTGATCAACTGGCAACGCGGCAATGGGGGGCGGTTGCAATTTATGCCGGTGGGCGGGTGCAAGCGGGTCTTCTGCCCAAGAGTTGTTGCGCGCTGGATAGCGCTGGCGGACCCAACCCCAAGACCTTCACCCTTGCTCTGGACAGCCGCAAAACAATCTGGCGCTATTACATTATTGATCCAACGGGAAAACAGGATTACGGTGGATATGAGTTATCGGGTGCCAGCAAAACAATGGCGCAACCCGATGGTTCGTCCGCTGGCGAAGTTCGTTTCGTCCGTCGAGGCGAAACGGCGCCACTCAACGGTCATACCGCGTGGGTGTTTGAGTCGCAATCACCCCTGCCTCTGTTGCAGTATCCCGCCGATCAACTCTCATTGACCTTGCGGCCTAATGGCCAAGGGCCACGCGGTGGGCGAGCCATCAAACTTCCTTACGCTCAGACCGGGTCGATTGTTATGACGGACGGCCCAGAACCCCGGCAGCCATGTTCAGAGATTTTTGTTTACGTGTAACGGCCAAAGACAAACGCCAGCCGATGCGCAATTTTGACGAAGGAATTTCCCCCGTGTTGTCGTTTCCATGGCTAGTGCACGGCTGGGTGGGTTTCGGGAAGCCGAACTTTAGGGGGTTCAGGGTTCCGGAAAAGCAAACGCCGGAGGTATTCGGAGCACCTTCAGCCGTGCACAATATATTTTCCAAGCTCGACCCGAATAACTTCCTTAGTGGGCTGGAAGGAGGTAAGAGCCAAGCGGAACGCTTGTTGGACGGAGATAACATTGACGCCGAAACAGCATATCGTTTCCAGCGAACTTGCTTTTCCAGTCACGAAGCGCAGTGGCCCAGTCCCGCGTTGGCACGGCTTGGCAACTCTGGTTCTGGCTTTTTCGGTCCTGTGGACCATGGCAGGCTGCAAGTCTGTTAAGGGCGTGAAAGGTGCGGTTGGCCGGGCCATACCTTTCCGCAGTAGCGAGCTTTCGATCAAAGTTGACATTGCCGCGGAAGCAAATCACAACAGCCCAATCGCCCTTGATGTCGCATTGATCAAAGACAAGGACCTGATGAAGAGTGCGCTGGCAATGCCCGCCCAGGACTGGTTCGGAAAAAAGAAAGACTTGCGCCGGAGATTCGGCAAGCGCTTGCAAGTAACTTCCTGGGAATGGGTACCGGGACAAACTATCAGCCCCATTGTGATCGATGTACCCTGGAAGCTTTCAGGGGTCATGGTGTTTGCCAACTACTCCTCTCCCGGTTCGCATAGTGCGCCTCTTCCTCTCGGTGGCAAGGTATCCATTTCATTGAAGCAAGATGATTTCACCCTGGAGAACGACAAATGAAGGCCGTCGCGACCAGAACAGCGCCGCAAAGCCACGAGGCATCGCCCAGGCTAATCGCGCTGCCACGGGGCCTGCATCAAGACCGCTTTCCGCTTCCGCAATTTGAAGAATTCTACCAGAAAGTTGTATTGCTGAAATCACAACTGGCCTCCTCGACTGCGCCTTCCGCAGAGGAAGCGCACAAGCAGTTACTCTCGCTGTTGAACGCGCAGGGAGTCAAAGTTTCAACCAGCAGCACACTGCTCGGTTCGGAAATGTACCACCAGGCCCTGCGCATCATGGCTTGCCTGGCGGATGAGAGTTTTTCCGCCCAGAATTGGCCTTCCGGAAGCAAGTGGTACCCACTGGAATGGTCGCTTTTCCCAGAGCAATCTATGGCTGAGCCAGGCGCGGACGATGAACCATCCGCAGAGAAACTATTTTTCAACAAACTCGATTTGCTCTTGCAACAACATGACCCGGCGTATCGTGGCCTCGCCACCGTTTACTTTTATGCATTGGCGCTTGGACTCTACCGAGGGCGCGGCCAAAACCATCGCGAACACTCACTCGACAACTACCTGGACCGTCTGTTCCGGATGATTTCACACGGAGAGAATGGTGCGTTCAGTGAAAACAGCCGTCTGTTTGAGCAGGCATACTCCCATACCTTGGTCGAGGCAAAAATCGTAAATCTTCCGTCCCCGCAAAAATGGCTCTTGCTCCTGGCTTGTCTGGTTCTGGTTTGGATCGTCGCCTCCTCCGCTCTGTGGATGCATGTGAGCTCTCCCATCAGCGACAAACTCCAAGAGGTTCAGCGAGTACTCCACCCATGAACGCGGGAACCCCAGGGTTTCTGCTGAATCCCCCTCCGGAGTTTTTCCTGCCAGGGACAATCGCAATAGCGTTCTTTGTGATGATCGGGATCATTATCTGGGTATTGAAAATCAAAAATACCAGGGCAAATGCTGCCCGCACTGCAACAAATCAGCAACGAATGAGTAGCCAAGGCACGAATTACTATCACAAAAGTGCACCGCAGCAGATCACCCATCGATCTACGAAGACAGACTTTTCTGAGGAGCACTTGGATAGACCTGTGTTTGCGACAGGACTTCCTCCTCGGTTTCTCCTGCTTGGTGCTTCCGGCTCCGGTAAGTCAGACATCTTCAAACAATTGCGAGATGGGCTTTCGCGGCAGGGTCGAGCGCCAGATTCTGGCGTTTCCCGGCTCTTTGAGAGTGACGCGGGCTTCAACGTGCCCGCGGAATTGCTGGCGCCCGCCAATGTCAACTCTTCCGCAAAGGAATGGAAAGACCTTCTGCGCAGTCTGCGATTGCAGCGCCCGCAACGCCCGATTGACGGCGTGATTGTAACTGTATCGTGCGCCGGCTTGACCGGACACGATGCCGCACCAGAATTGACAGCCAGCGGAGAACGCATTGCAGAAAAACTGCGGGCCATGCGTGATCAATTCGGGGTGTGCTTCCCGGTGTACGTGATCATTACCAAGTGTGACGTTGTCCGCGGGTTCCAGACTTTTGTCGATGCGCAACTGCGGCAGCATCTCCACGAAATGTTTGGCTGGTCTAACCCGTATACCCTGGATGCGCCATTCGACCCTGACTGGGTCAAGCAGGCATTTGAGCAGATCCAACAAGTCCTTAGCAGCTCGCGGACGGATGTGATGGCGAGCGTCATACACTCGCAGGAGTTCAACAAGCCGCCGTTGCTCGATAATCTGTTTCTCTTTCCCGCAAAATTCCAGGAACTACAAGCACCGCTCAAACTTCTTTTGGAACAGATATTCAAGGACGCAGGCCACCGCAACAGCCTGCAATTCCGGGGCATTTATTTCTCAGGAGATGTTGCCCGGTCTGACGAAGCGTCCCAAGAGCGGCTCCATCAACGAGGTGCCGCTCCTCTGCCGGCGTTCATAGCCGATCTGTTCGAAAAGAAAATTTTTCCGGAACGGGGCCTCTCTCGTCCCGTTGCAGATGTTTTTCTGTCGCGGAACACGCTTGCTCTGGCGGCCAAGGGCCTTTTCACCATTGCCTCAGTGCTGATCTTTGTGGGAACGGGGCTGGGCTACTACAACTTTACACAGATCCAACACAAAACCGCTCCACGGCTGGAACGAATCACTGACGACTTGCGGCTGAAAGACAGGGCGCTGAACGTTCCCGCAGCCTACAACTCTATTTATGTCGCCCAAGTCCTGAGCGGGCGGAACTTTCAATCCGTGTTTTTGCCCGCCTCCATAATTGCATCTTTGGACAAGGACGTGCAGAAGACCATGCCGCCGCTTTTTGAAAAGCTTGTTTACCCGGGCCTGCGGTCGGAGCTTGAACGCAAAACGGATGCACTGCTCAGCACCAAGAGCAATCTGACTGTACTGGAACCTGAAGCGCCGGACGCGTATCAAGCGCTTTCAATCTTCACAAATGAGATGTTGCGTCATGAAAGCAATCTTGTTCTCTTCAACAACGTTGTTCCGCAAGAACGCGGGCGCGGCCAGGACGTACTGGCTCTCGCCGACTATTTAGATCCATCGGCCTTGCGGGATCTGCCTGGCCGCGGCACTTCAGCTTTGGACCGCGTTGTCCGGGGATCGCATGGCACGTCACTTGAAACTCGGCGGTGGCACAAAGCAACGCTGGATAAGCTGGAGGGATTGATTGGCGGCGTTTTTAAACAGAAGGTAAAGGAAGAACGCCTGCTCACTTCACTCAATGAACTGGCAAACCAAATCAACCAACTGGAGCAAGATCGGATGGAGACCTACCAGCAACTGGTTGATCTCAAAAACTCCCTGACACAGACCCAAGACCTGCTTGCCGACCCCAGCTTGCAATGGATCGCGAAGGACAGTTTTGAAGTGCCGGGAGCGCTTAACCTGATTTTAGATCCGATATTCTCGCGTCTTACTGCTGACAATGTGCTGCTGTGTGACATCAATCCAAACGACCAACCGTGCCCCAATCTGTCGCAATTGAAGTCCTTCACGATCCAAACAGGCAATGCGAATTTTCTGTCCTTTCGAACAAATCTGCTGTCCCAAAAAACCGAGGCTACCGGAGAGTTGATTGTGGCCAACAGCGGCAAGCTGCAATTTTCGCAGGCAACGAGCAGCTTGCAACCCTTACTCGATAGTTTCTTGAAGATACCTTTTGTGATGCGTGAAGGATCGGAGCACATTCATGAAGCTGAAGCTGGGCAGCAACTCTTCTGGGACAACGATCGATTGCAGCAAGCCATCCAGGACAAGGAGGCATATGACAAATTTCTTGAAGGCGATCTAGCGACCTCATCCGATGCTATTCAAGATACCTTTGAAGAGGTCGCGCTGGACCGGCTCGAGCCTAACATGGTGGACTCCGTTGCATCTGCGCAGCAGTTCCAGCCTCTGGCTTCCGATGACAAATCCGACCAAGCCACAGCCGCTGAGGCGCGGAATTTTCAAGCAGCCTTTCCGTCTCTGGAAAAGCTTCTGGAGCAGTTTGGCGAATTAAGCTTTACCGATGCCTATGGCGACCTGCTGCGTGTGAGCACCAGCCACGCTGCCGGTCTGCTTGCACGAATCGACAGTTCATTTGAAGCCCGGCGGCTTTATTCGCCCTCGGGCAATTTCAACCTTTGGACCAGCATGAATACACCCACCTTTGCGGGATACTCGGCGCATAATCCCGAGGAAATGCTTGGCTACCTGGCGCTTCAGCGCCAAGATGTGCTGCAATACGCGGCTCTGACCAAGCCCTTGGTGACTTTTCTGCAAGCGCGCGGCACAAGGAACCAAAAACAAATCACTCTGATTGCCAAGTGGCAAGGGATCGTCAGTGATGTGCAAAAGTATGACTCCGCGCCGGCCAGCACCGGACTGGGATCGCTGGAAGAGTTGCTTGATGTACGAATCGACAAAGTGACTCCCCAAGACTGCCAGGCGGTCCTTACCTCCGCATCAACAGGCAATGCTTACTTTGTTCAAGTCAGGCGATCCATTGAGCGCGCACTCTACACGCGATGCCGGTCACTGTCACACCAGACCGGGCTGGAGCAATACAGGCAAGTCGCGGACTTTTTTAATCAACATCTCAGTGGCAAGTTCCCGTTTTCCCCGCCACCTAAAGACGCCTCCGAAAAAGAAGCGGACCCCGCTGACGTGGTGGAATTTTTCCGCCAACTGGATGCTTCCAGCAAATCCATTCGCGAGGGCATGGCGAACAATGGAAGCGTTGGGGCGGGACCAAAGATTACCCTGTTTCTCAATCAGATCGATTCCTTGCGGCCTTTGTTCACCTCTCTATTTTCCAGCCAGCCGGACCCCGTACCGGTGGTTGACTTTGCTCCGGCGTTTCGCGTAAATCGCAACCGGGAGATCGGCGGAAATGAAATCATTGATTGGGCATTACAGGTGGGCGACACAACATTTCGCGACTCTGACAAACAGAAAACCGGCCGCTGGACTTTTGGAGACCCGGTCAAATTAGTGTTGCGTTGGGCCAAAGACTCACCTAATCAGCCAGTTCCCTTCTCCTCCAAAACGTACACTGTCGTCGGAAACGGCACTGTAGCTTTTGAATATAACGATCCTTGGTCTCTGTTAACAATGATGGTGCAGCACGGCGCGCCGGCCAGTGATTTTGAACGCTTGGTCGATCCCGACCCCCAGACACTTGTGTTTGTAATCGACCAGCAGAAGCAATCAATAGCACCGCGCAGCCGTCAGCGAACGGCTGTGGTGAAGAGCGACGACGGCGAAATCCAAACGGCTAGAGTCTTTATACGTGCTAAAGTTTACCCGCCCGGAAAAAACGAGGCCTTGCGGCTGCCTCCTTTCCCCACAGAAGCACCAACACCTTGAAATCGCGAGGCATGACGTGGCTATAAAGGCACGCCGTGCATGCCGAATCGAAAGCGATTGGGGACTGCTGTTAGAATGCCGCACAGTCGGCACTAAGACATGGAGGCATCAATGGGGTTCAGAGGATCGAAGGGGAAAAAGAAATTTCTTCGCCTGCTGGCGCTGGTTTTGCTCACAGCTCTGGGCGCTTCAGCGCAGCTAAAGGATGCGCCGGCGGCGCGCGACCCGAAACAGCCTATCGATGAGGAGTACACCAAGAAGATCCGCGAATATACCACGCAACCGTTCTTCGCTTCACCGCTGGTCGACTACCTGCCTGCCTCCAAGACGGTGCCAACTCCCAAGGCGGTGCTCGGGGACGTGGCGGGAGCGCCCGGCATTTTGCCCTATTCCCAGCAGGTTTACACCTACTTCAAGATGCTGGAAAAAGCGTCGCCTCGAGTGAAAGTCTTCTCCATCGGCCGTACGGAAGAAGGCCGCGAAATGATCGCCGTGGCTGTCTCGTCGGAAACCAACCTCGCCCATCTGGAGGAGAACCGCGCGCGACTGTCGAAGCTCGCTGACCCGCGCACCATCAAACTGGACGACGCCGAAGCCGACCGTCTCATTGATGCCGCGGTCCCGGTCTACTACATCACGGGAACGATTCACTCGCCGGAAACCGGCGCGCCCACAGCGCTCATGGAGTTGGCGTATCGCCTGGCGGTCGACGAGAGTTCCTACATCAAGGACATCCGCAACAACCTCATCACTTTGATTACGCCGATTGTCGAAGTCGATGGCCGTGACCGCATGGTCGACATTTACCGCTGGCACTTGGCCCATCCCAAGGATTTTTACCCGCCGCTGATCTATTGGGGCAAATATGTGGCGCATGACAACAATCGTGACGCGATGGCAGTCAGTTTGAAGCTCACCGAAAATGTCCTGAACACATTTGTTTCCTGGCACGCGCAGGTGCTGCACGATCTCCACGAGTCTGTTCCTTATCTCTACGACAACACTGCCGGGGATGGCCCCTTCAACGCCTGGGTCGATCCCATCCTCACCAACGAATGGGAGATCCTCGGCTGGCGCGATGTGGCTGACCTGACCAAGCTGGGCATGCCTGGCGTCTTTACCCATGGCTACTTTGATACCTGGTCGCCTGGATATCTGATGTTTATTGCGGCCATGCATAACGGGATCAGCCGTCTCTATGAGACTTTCGGCAATGGTGGCGCAGATACCGTGGAACGCACCCTCACTCCGGAAGAATATTCGCGGACGTGGTTCCGCCAGGACCCTCCGCTGCCGAAAGCATCGTGGTCGCAGCGCAACAATAATAATTACGAGCAGACCGGACTTCTAACATCGTTGCACTATTTCTCCGCGGAGAAGAGCTTCTTTCTGAAGAACTTCTATTTGAAGGCCAAGCGCTCAATTACGAAACCAGAGAAAGAAGGCCCCGCTGCTTACGTGTTTCCCGCGGATGATCCGCGCCCCGGAGCGCAGGCTGCTCTCTTAGAGGTCCTGCGCAAACAGGGATGCGAGATCTCCCGCGCCACCGCCGCATTCACGGTGAAGATGCCGGCCAAGAAGCCGGCAAAACCATCTGGCACGGATACCAAAGACGCAAAGACCGACGAGGCGAAGGCCAATGACGCGCAGCCAAAAGCAGCTGCCGCGCAAGAAAGCACACCAACTGCTGAGGCACAAAAGAAAGACTCAGGCATGAAGGACAAAACCCCGCCACCGCCCATCACGGTCCAGGTGGCGGCCAACAGTTACATCCTTCGTATGGACCAGCCGTATTCGCGCGTCGCGGACGCTCTGCTTGACCATCAATATTGGAGCCCGAATGATCCGCAGAAGACGCCGTATGACGATACCGGCTGGACTTTCGGCGAGCTCTTCAACGTACGTGTTCTGCGTGTGGCCGACGCAAAAGTGCTCGACACGCCGATGGAGCGCGTGACGGCAGTCAAAGCCATCGGTGGGATCAGCGGCGGCAGCTCTGTCTTTGCGATTAACGCCAACGCGGAAACAGCGATGGCAACTCTTCGCTACCGGTTGAAGGATGCCGCCATTGAAGCAGCGGAGGAGCCATTCGAGGAGGCCGAACACAAGTTCAACCGCGGCTCGTTCATCATCAAAAACGTCGATATGACAGAGATCCGGAATGCTGTTACTGATTTGGGCTTGCAGGCCGTGGGCCTGGCCAAAGCGCCTTCGGTGAAATCACATCCCGTGCGCGCGGCCCGCGTGGCTTTGCTGCACACTTGGCTCAGCACTCAGACCGAAGGCTGGTGGCGCCTGGCGCTCGACCAGATGAGCATTCCCTACAGCTACATCAGCACACAGCAGGTTGCGCGTGAGGACAATCTTCTCTCCAAGTATGACGTAATCCTCTTTCCGCCAGTTGGCAGAGGAGACCCGATGGGGATCGTCAACGGCCTGCCCATGAACTGGGGAAATGCTTTGCCCTGGAAAAATACGCCGGAGACGCCAAACATCGGCAAAGAGGACTCAACCGACGACATGCGGCCCGGCCTAAGTTGGAGCGGTGTATCACATCTCCAGAATTTCGTACGGCATGGCGGCGTACTCTTGACCGTAATGGACACATCGAACTTCGCCATCACTCTTCGCCTGACAGCAGGCGTGTCCATCGAGCCGCCTAAGCAAATGAAGATCGTCGGGGCGATCTTAAAATCAGTAAACATGGATGCTGCCAGCCCGATCACCTACGGGTACGGAGACAACCTTCCTATCTATTGTGACAACGGCCCTATCTTTAATATTTCAAACCTTACCGTAGGCCGAGGTGGAGCGCGCCGATTCGGCTCCGAACCAGGCCCTCGGCCCACAGGGCGCGGAGGCGTGGAAGATCCAGACTTCACACCCGGACGTCCCCAGTCGGAAGCCCCGGAAGAACTCCATAGTGAGGCTTGGGAAGCGCAACCGCTTACGGACGACCAGCGCCGCAACAACCTTGCTGTGATTCCGCCGGCAAGCCGTCCGCGCGTCATCCTCCGTTATGCTGACAACAAGGAGTTGTTGATCTCCGGACTTGTAGAAGGCGGCACGGAGATTGCCCAGCATGCGGCTGTGATCGACGTGCCGGTGGATGCCGGCCACGTGATCCTGTTCTCCACCAACCCAATGTATCGCGCGGAGACACTGGGCAGTTACTCGCTGGTTCTCAATACCATTCTCAACTTTGACAGCTTGGACGTAGGACGAAAGCTCACAGACAAATAAAAAATAATAGAATAAGGCCATGACCGATCGCCTGTACTATCACGATTCTTTCCTCTATGACTTTGACGCACGGGTCGTGGAATCCGCTGAGCGCGAAGGCAAATACGCAATCGTGCTGGACCGCACCGCTTTTTATCCCACCAGCGGAGGACAGGTTCACGACACCGGCACTTTTCTCCTGGACAGCAAGGAGGTGGCGGTCATTGAAGTGGCAGACGAGGAAGATGGGCGCATTGTCCATTTCACTTCCGAGCCCATCGGTGTGGGAACAGCGGTCAAAGGCCGCATTGAACACGTGCGCCGGCGTGACCATATGCAGCAGCACTCCGGCCAGCACGTGCTCTCGGCCGCATGCATTCGGCTTTTCAATATGCCGACGGTCAGCTTCCACATGGGAGAAGAGAGCTGCACCATTGACCTGGAGACGTCCGCTCTCTCCGCCGCACAGGCGCAAAAGGCGGAGATGCTGGCCAATGAAATCATTGCGGAAGACCGGCCCATCACAATCAGTTTTGTTTCACTCGACCAGGCGCGCCAGCTAGGCCTGCGCAAGCTGCCGCCTAAGCAGACCGGTGATCTGCGGCTGATTGATATCACTGACTTTGATCTGACGGCCTGCGGCGGCACGCACGCACGCGCTACCGGTCAGATCGGCGCCATTCTCTTGCGCAAGATTGAAAAAGTAAAACAAGGTGTGCGCGTGGAATTTGTCTGCGGTCTCCGCGCCGTGAACACCGCGCGCCTGGATTACTCCACGCTCACAGAAGCTGCCGCCCTTTATTCCAGCCACATTCATGACATTCCCCAGCAGGTACGGAAATCTCTGGAAGAGACCAAGTCCGGGGGCAAGACCCAGCATAAACTGCTGGAGGAACTGGCGGGATTTTACGCAGAGCGGCTGCTGGCGCAAACAGCTGGTTCACCACGCATCATCACCACTGTCTTTAACGACCGTGATGCCGTCTTCATCAAGCTACTTGCCCAGAAACTGACTGCCAACAAAACCGATGTGATCGCGCTCCTCGTTGCCGGCTCAGGCCAACCAACCCTGGTTTTCGCGCAAAGCCCTGGCCAGAAATCCAACATGGGTCAGCTCATGAAAGACGCCATGGCCGAGTTCGGTGGACGCGGCGGCGGCTCGGCCGATCTAGCGCAAGGCGGATTGCCAGCGGATGCAGATTTTGGAAAAGTTGAGAAGGCCCTGCACCACACTGCAAAAGGCCTCCGCACTTGCCCACAATAACCGCGCTAGCTATTTCTCCAAGCACATGCTTAAATGCGGGCTGTCGTCCTTAGACCCGGGCATCTGCCGTATTGAGCTGTGTTTTGTCGGCAGTCCTCCGATGAAGTACAAAAACCGCTGCGAGGATGACAAACGTAGCTGCAATGATGGCAGTATTTGACAGTACGGAAATATCCAGTGCATACGTCAGGTCTGGCGCTTCCGTCATCGATGTGTAGGTGACGGCGGCCATTCCGGTATAGTGCATTGCAGGTATTGCAAAGCCCATGACGATTGAACAGATAAGCTTAAGTGAGCTTCCGCGTTCCTCTTCGCGAAACAGGTAGGTCAGCCCTAGCGCCGCCAAAGAGACCACCGTTGCGATCACCACCGATGTGATCACGAAGAACATGTCCCAGTGGTGCATTGCCTGCAACCGCATGGCATCCATTCCTGTGTAGTGCATGACAGAAATGCCAGCCGCCATCAACAAACTTCCGGCTACGACATGAAGCACATTGATACGGGGACGGCTTACAATGAACAACGCTACAAAAGACGCACCGACCGCAGCCACCATGGATAGAATTACTGTTGGAACATGGTAATAAACAGGCATTGGTAAGCGGTACGCAAGCATTCCCGTATAGTGCATCGACCAAATGCCGGTGCCCATGGCAATGGCGCCACCGAACAACCACGCTAAGCGCGCACCATTTCGGGCTCCTGTAACGCGTTCTGCAAGGCCGAGCGTAACATAGGAAGCACAAATGGCAATCAAAACCGATAGAGCCACTAGACGATAGTCGTAGGTGGCATAGATAATTGTGGATTCATTCACGGAACTTCTCCTCTAAATTTTGGGTAAACTGGGCAGCTCGTAAGCTGGATAAAAGCTTGAGGAAAGATTAACGTGCTCTAATGATGACCACAAGGGTACAAACGTAATACAGGCTTTGTTTTCAGTAGGATACATGTATCACGCCAGTGGCGGGTTATGCCTTCTGCTGCGTGTTGTGTTTGAAACGTTCAACAATAGGAGATCCAATGTCCCGGTTCACATTTAGAGCAGTATCCGTTGTTTTGCTGTTGGTTGGGTTTTCGTGCGCGCAATCAGCGCCCGATTTCACCGCCGCACAAACCGAAGGCGTCAAGTTCCTGAGTGAGTTAGTCAAGATCGATACCAGTAATCCTCCCGGCAATGAGGTCCGCGCCGCCGAATACATCAAGAGTGTGCTGGCCGCTGAAGGCATTGCCGCGGAGATTTATGAGTCCGCCCCCGGACGCGGCAATGTGGTCGCGCGCCTCAAAGGCAACGGCAAGAAGAAACCGCTGCTCCTGATGGGGCACATCGACGTGGTGGGCGTGGAGCGCGACAAATGGACTGTGGACCCATTTGCTGCCATGGTGAAAGACGGATATCTCTATGGCCGTGGCGCCATCGATGACAAAAGCATGGACGCCGCCAACCTGGAAGTCTTCCTGCTGCTGCATCGCCTGAAAATTCCGTTGGACCGCGATGTAATCCTGCTGGCCGAAGCCGGGGAAGAAGGCACTACGCAGTTTGGAATTGATTTCATGGTGAAAGACCACTGGGACGCAATCGCCTGCGAGTACGCTCTCAACGAAGGTGGCGATGTGGTCGAAGAAAACGGCAAGGTGCAGTACGTGGCTGTTTCCACCACGCAAAAAGTGCCACGCGGATTTAGCCTGGTGGCCCACGGCACCAGCGGTCACGGCTCCGCGCCGCGCGTAGACAACGCTATCGCGCACCTGTCTGCTGCGGTGGACAAAGCGGCCCGCTGGGAAGCTCCCATGCGCCTGAATGAAACTACCAGCCGCTTCTTCCAGCAGATGGCCAAGATCAGCCCGCCGGAGAAGGCCCGGCTTTATTCGCACCTGGAAGATCCAGCCGTACAACAAAAGCTGCATGAAACTTCCCCTGCTTACTATTCCATGCTGCGGACCTCTCTCGTCCCAACCATCATTAAGGGAGGATTCCGCTCCAACGTGATTCCAGCAGAAGCTGAAGCACGCTTTGACGTTCGCGCCCTGCCCGATGAAAACATGGACACGCTTAAGACCGATTTGACCAAACTGTTCAACGATCCCGCCATTCAGATTGTTGATGCTGAAAACGTAAATCAGCGTCCAGCCACGCCGCCATCCGGTCTTGATACTGACGGATTTCACGCACTTGAGCATGCCCAGCAGAAAATATTTCCCGGCGTGCCCACCATACCGATCATGCAGGTGGGCGCCACGGATTCAGCCCAGCTCCGCGCCAAGGGAGTGCTGGCCTATGACATTGGAACGGTGATGAGTACAGAAGACCAGAAGCGCATTCATGGCAATGATGAGCGTGTACAACTCGCCGGCTTCGGCAAGTTCGTGCAGTTCTTGTATGCCGCCACGGTGGAGATCGCAGGCACAAAGTAAAGAGTTGGACGAATCAATGGCGTTCAAAGACCGCAGGGTCTGGATTACCGGAGCATCTTCAGGCATTGGTGAAGCCTTGGCCCGTGCTTTCCATCAAGCTGGCGCAAAGCTCATCCTTTCCGCACGCCGCGAGGAGGAGTTGAAACGCGCTCAGGAACTATGCGGTGGTGTGCCCAACACGCGCATTCTTCCGCTGGACGTGGGCCGGTCAGAGGAACTGCCGGCAAAAGCACGCATCGCACTGGAAATGTTTGGCGGCATCGACATTCTCGTACTCAACGCCGGCATCACGCAGCGGTCATTGGCCAGGGACACCGATGAGAGCGTCTACCGCAGCTTGATGGAAGTTAACTTCTTTGGTCCAGCGGTAATGACCAGGGCAATCCTGCCTTCCATGCTGGAGAAGCGCAGCGGACATATCGTGGTAATTTCCAGTGTCGCCGGTAAATTCGGCGTGCCGCTGCGCTCCGGTTACTCCGCCACTAAGTTTGCTTTACACGGCTTTTACGAAGCCTTGCGCGCGGAAGAAGGCCGGAATGGGATTCGGGTGACGATGGTTTGTCCTGGTTATATCCGCACGGACATAAGTTTGTCCGCGCTGAATGGCGATGGCAGCAAGCACGCAAAGATGGACCCCAATCTGGCGCGCGGCATGCCTGTGGACCGTTGCGCAGCCTATATCCTGAAAGGTGTGGCGCGTGACAAAAAAGAGATTGTGGTGGCAGCCACACGGGAAAAAATACTGGTCTACATCAAACGGTTTTTTCCGGGAGCGTTAGCGCGGATGATGGCCAAGACACGTTGAGGCTGGCTGCATCCAGGGCCGCTCACAACGAGGATTTTGTGAGATTGACCGTCACTGGTAAAATCAAAGTCAGCAAGTGTTTTCACGCGCGTGGGGCTATAGCTCAGCTGGGAGAGCGCATCGTTCGCAACGATGAGGTCGTCGGTTCGATCCCGACTAGCTCCACCATTCTAACTATCTGAAAACAAGCTAATTCTGCGTGCAACCACGTCGAAAAACACCCCATCCCATCGAGTTTAACGAATGCTCACTTCCACCCAATCCGGATGTAGCTGGATCTGCTGCAAGTCGTGTTCGAACAGAATGACATCGCCTAAACGTTCCTTCTCCTTGAAGCCGTTGAATTTATAGGTAACCAACATCATGCGGTTTCTGCCGTTGGAGCGGAATTCAGCTTGCAGGTGTGTACCGGCCTCCCGCGCCAACATAAGAACATGGTTGATGAGAAGGGTGCCTACTCCCCGGGACATGACCCGGCAGGACATGAGCAACAACTTGATGGTCCAGGCATCAGGCGATTTCTTGACAAGGACAAGGCCGATTTTTCCATAGTCGCCAAATTTATCGGTGAGACCCGCAATCAGAAGCAGATAGTCAGGAGATCGGCGGAACTGGTTGAGTTCCTCATAAGAATAGGTATACGCCGTGGTATTCAACTGGTTCGTGCGTACGGTCAGCTCTTCCGCCCGCTGCAAATCGTCCTCCTGGGCGGTGGCGATGCTGAATTTCATCTTCAGTGACGCCAGAAACTCTTCACTTGGACCGACGAATTCATCTTCCGCGCGCTTCCGCTCAATGTCCGCACGATACATTTCCCGCCGATGGGCTGAGTCCTCAGTGATGAAGGGGGGGATGAACTCTTCCCTCTCTGTGAGCCCCATGAGTTCAGAGACATCGAGGACCATTACATCAGGCAACGAATGTCTGACCTCCTCCCGCTCGAACGGGTCGTCATCGATAAAAGCCACAGCATCCATGCCAATGTTGATGGAAGTCACAATCTCCTTGATATTCGCCGCCTTGGACTCCCAGTTCATCTTTGGATACAGAAAGTACTCGTGCACGCCAAATTCCGTGAGCTTGCGAAGGGCCGCGTCATGGTCGTTTTTGCTGGCAATAGAGAGTAGAATCCCGCGTTGGTCCAAAGTCGTAAGCGCCTCCCGGACGTGGTCGCGGATTTTTACATTGTCGCCTTCGAGCAGGGTCCCGTGCCAAAGAGTGTTGTCGAGGTCCCATACCAACAGCTTGATGTATTTTGTTTTAGGTTCATCGGTGCGCGAAGTACCGCCGTCTGCTTCCGTGTTCGTCTTTTCGAATTGCTGCCCCGCAGCCATAATCTTCTCCTCGGGCTGGTCTCTGATTGCTGATTGCCTGGTATGCAAGACCCGTTACGATCAAATTTCTCCAAATGGATACTTGGCGATGGTGATTTGCTGAATCTGAGTGCTGCCTTCAATGATCTCCGTCACCTTTGCGTCGCGCAGGAACCTGGACACCGGGTACTCCTCGGAAAGGCCATTGGCGCCATGAAGCTGGACTGCGTCATTGGCAGCGCGAACGGCATTTTTCGATGCGAAATACTTGGCCACCAGGGTCTCCGCCATCGCCCCAGGATCGTCCATGGAGCGCAGATACCCAGCGCGATAACAGAGCAGGCGCGCGGCCCGGCTGTTGGCAATCATCTCGGTGAGTTTGCGCTGGACCAGTTGATGCTCGCGCAGTTCAACGCCAAACTGCTTGCGTTTCGCGGTGTAATCCAGGCAAGCATCGAGACAGGCCTGCGCAATTCCTACCGATCCCCAGGCCACGCTGTAACGCCCATGGTCGAGCACTTGTGAAACTACGTGTGAGAACCCAAAACCGACCCGCCCCACCAGATAGTGCTTTGGTATTCGACACTGCTTCAGCTCTATCTCGGCAAGCAAGGACGCGCGGGTGCCAACGATGCCGGTCATGGGCGTCCGATGGACCCCTGCTGTTTTGGCCGGAACCAGGAAAGCCGCGAGCTTTCCCTCGCATCGGGCCAGGACCAGAAAAAGGTCGGCAATCTGACCGAACGTGGTCCACTTCTTTCTCCCTTGCAACACGTATTCGTCCCCTTCGGGCCGGGCCTCAGTGGTGACAGCAGTTGCATCGCTACCGACCTCGGGCTCGGACAGGGCAAGGGCGCAAAGAAGCTCGCCTCGGGCGATGCCGCTGCCAATCTCAGCCTTGAGTTCCCGGTTGCCCCACCGCAAGACCCCCAGCGCGACCATGTCATGAACAGTTAGCAACGACCGCACGGAAGAACATCCGCGGGCAATTTCTTCCGTCAGCAGGCCGTAAGTAATGGCGTCCATGCCAGGCCCGGCAGGTTGGGCGATGGGAGCGCCGAGAAACCCATGTTGCCGCAGTTGCTCAATGATGCGCGGCGAAATACGCTGGTCCGAGTCCCATTGGGCCGCATAAGGAACAATGTGTTCCTGGACGAAACTTCGAAACCGCACTCTTTGTTCCGACTGCTCCTTCGAAAGTTCCAGTTGCATCACAGGTTTCTCAGTTCCTTTGGCCGGGCATGGCCTATACTGCCCCGTCAGCGGCCGAACGCGCTCAAGAGTCCGGCCTACTTGGCGGAGATTGCGTTTTTACGCTCCACAAACGCATTCATGTTGTTAATGGAGCGAAAATTATCGAGATCAAGATCTTCATCGTCGACCACGATTTCAAATTCCTTCTGGAGAAAATTCACCAACTGCAAGGCAAGCAGTGAATTCACAAAACCCAGCGCAAAAATGTCGCCCTCATCGCCTAATTCGTGGTTCTTGAAGAACCGCGAAAGGAATGTCCTGATTTTGGCCTTTCTCGCGTCCAAAGTACCTCCTTCTAAGTTAACGCTGCGGATGAATCTCTGTAGTCATAAAAGCCGCGGCCGGTCTTGCGTCCGTGCAAGCCTGCATGCACCATTTTTTTAAGAAGCGGGCATGGGCGGTACTTGTCATCGTTATAACTTTCATGGAGAACGTCCAGCGAGAAAAGGATTGTATCAAGTCCTATCAAATCGCCTGTTTCGAGCGGCCCCATCTTGTGCCCAAAACAGGTCTTAAATATCCGGTCGACATCTTCTGCGGGTGCGACCTGGTCCTGAACAACAAAGATGGCTTCATTGATCGTCAGCATCAGGACCCGGTTGGACACAAACCCCGGCATGTCATTGACCACGATACCTTCTTTCTGCATTTCAGAAAGAAGCGTCTTGGCTTTCTCCAGTGTGTCCGTAGAAGTGTGAAACCCTCTGATTACCTCTACCATCGACTTCAAAGGGACAGGGTTCATGAAGTGCATCCCTAGAACGCGGTCGGGTCTCTGGGTCGCGGAGCCGATTCTGGTGATTGAGATCGCCGATGTATTCGCCGCAAAGACACAGTCCTGGGGACAGATCTTGTCCAGCCGGTGATATACCTCTTCCTTGACCAGCCATTTCTCTACGACATTTTCGATCATGAACTCGATGGCGTCTAATTTGTTGTAGTCGGTAGTGAAAACGATCCTATTCAGTACATCGGCCGGTTTTTCAGCGTTTGACTTCTTTTTGAAGAGGCCTTGCATCCGAATGCTTGTGCCGATTGAACTACGGGCCTTTTGCAGCTGCATCTCATCAATATCGATTAAGACGACCTGATGTCCGGTCTCCGCCAGACTTTGTGCGACACCGGCACCCATAACACCGGCCCCCACCACTCCTACGCGGTCAAATCCCATGCTTTCTCCTCATCGTTGGTCTTTAAGCATTTGAGACAACTTCCAAAACCTTCTCACTCGTCAGCTTTGCGCGGAGTTCCAGCATCGGTTGTGTAACCTGGTCAATCTCGCTGGCATGAAACCCGTCGGATATTTGAGGGAGATATTGCCTGAATGCCTGCTTCGTCTGTTCTGCGAATTGCACGAATCCATCGGGACAAATTCTTACTCCATCCGCAACGGCGATTCTTTCATTCCATGCGATTGCCTGAGCTTCTGCAAGATCGGCCGGCAGGTTCAGTTCGATGCGCCTGCCCGCTACACGCACCGGATATCCCCCAGGAAGGCCACCCGGGCCGGGCACGTGGGTTTCCACGTCTCGCCCATCGATGATGTCACGCAGCAAAACAGCGCCTGTACACCCAATCACCTTATTGACTTCCAGTCCGCTGCTTGTTCGTTGGGCCGCAAGAAATCCGCCCACGTTTTCGCGATGTATGCCGTCAACCCAAGTTTGCGCTTCGTCCACTCCCGGCTTCGGTGCGTATAAATGCAGATGATGAGCCATGATTTGCAGGCGCTGTTGCGGCGCAAGTCCCATCGAAGATCGCAGCGTTGCCGCGATAAGGCCAATATTGCCGATGCCGCAAAAGATTGGAAGACCCAGGGTCCGTAGGAGTGGATTCACCGCGTCAGGGTAGCAGCCATTCATGAATATTAGTGGCCGTGAATGCCCGGCCACGGCTTTGGCCAACTTAATCGCGAACGGCGCCTGTAACGGCAATGTGAAACCAAATCCCGCGCTGCGGAGCAGTTGCGTCCATCGCGAAGGATGAAGAATGCCTTCCCATGGAGAATAATAGGAGGCACAATTCACTACCACGTCTGGCTGAAACGATGAAAGCAGTCTGCCGGCGTCGTCTGATTCGGATTGAAATTCGATGGAGTCGAATATCACCGGCGATTGCACGCTGGCAGCTTTCGCTCGCGACACATACATGATGTCACTCAGGTGGTTCCTGGACCGGGCACAGACGATCACCCGATGACGCCGATCCAGCAAGAGAGCTAACGAATACGAGATGGCTCGGGCCAAAGACCCGCTGCCGACGATCAAGATCGTTGCATCCATGAAATATTCCGCCCTGATCCAACCCACAGTAAAGTCTTAGGCACCATTGTATGTTGGTGGCGTATACCGCGTGCGTGCGCGCACGTCGTCGACGCCAGCCGTTGATCGCCTGATTATTCTTCTCTCAAAGCCACAATCGGATCGACCATGGTCGCACGGCGGGCAGGAAGGTAACAGGCACAAAGTGAAATCACAATCAACGCCACGACCACACCCACCAATGTCATGGGATCGTAGGGAGGGACGTTGAACAACAAACTGGATACGTAGCGTGTGAGCAAGAAGGTGAACACCAAACCAATGCCCACGCCAATCAATGTGAGGCGCGCGCCATGGCCCAGGACGAGTTGCAGAACCCGCCCGCGCGACGCTCCCAGGGCCATCCGCAGCCCAAGTTCGCGAGTGCGCTGGGCGACGGAGTATGCCATGATGCCGAAAATTCCGACTGCCGCCAGAAGCAGAGCGACGCAGGCAAAGATGGCCAGCAGTACCGTGCGGAACCGGGGCTCGGAGATGGACTGCGATACGTTCTCTTCCATGCTGCGAACTCCAGTGACCGGCTGATTGAGATCGATATTATGCACCACGGAACGCAGCGTGTTGCTCAGGGCCAGGGGATCTCCGGAGGTGCGCACGATCACGGAGAGCGCAGCGACCGGAAGCACCTGATCCGCCTGGCGAAAAGGCACGTACATCTCCGACGAAGATTCACTCGCCAGCGATTGCTTGACATCGGCAATAATCCCAACAATCTCCATCCAGGGAATATTAGGATCAGGTGTTGCTCCCACCTGTATGTGCTGCCCGATCGGCGACTGGTTGGAAAAGTAGGTACGCGCAAAGCTGGAATTGACCACGGCTACCGCTGAGGCCCCCTCGCGGTCGCGATCTTCCACCCATCGGCCCGTGACGAGTTGCACTCCCAACGTTTTTAAGTAACCTGCGCTAACAGTGCGATAACCAGCAGCCGTGTATTCCTGGGGAGATCGGGGAGGCCGACCCTGAATATTAAAGTGGAGGGCTGACCCGACGCCGGTGACCGGCAAGAAGGAAGCGGCCCCGACGGAGCGCACACCAGGCAAGGCGGAAACCTGCTCGAACAGGCGGTCAAAAAAGCCCAAACGCACACTACGGTCCGCATAAGCGACAGGCGAACGCACGATGTTCGCAATTAAGATGTGGTCAGTGGAGAAACCTGGAGAAACCTGGGCCAGTCGTTCGAAGCTTTTGAACAAGAGGCCGGCGCCAACAAGCAACACCATGGCCAGGGCGATCTCCATGACAACCAGCACTGAGCGTGTGCGCAACACCCCTTGTGTGGCCCCACCGCGGCTGGTCTCGCTCAGAATTTCGCGAAGGTCAATGCGCCACGCATGGCGTGCCGGATACAGGCCAAACAGAATGCCGGCCAGCAACGCAACCAGCGCGGTGAAGCCGAGAACCGAAAGATCAATCGAGATGCCGTTACTGCGCGGAACGCTGGTTCCCGCCAAACGCAGCAAGAGAGGTATCGCGCCCCAAGCCAACAAAAGCCCCAAAGCGCCGCCGGCAACGGCCACCAGAATACTTTCCGCCAGCAACTGACGGATAATGTCGGAGCGTCGCGCCCCCAAGGCGGTACATACCGCGATCTCGCGCCGCCGGCCTGTGGCGCGAATCAGCAGAAGATTGGCAACGTTGGCGCAGGCAATCAGCAGCACGACGCCCACTGCGCCGATCAACACCCACAGCGCGGTGTGAACGTTCTGCACAATCTGGGCCAACATGGGATCGACCAGCGATGACACATCAGTGTTCGTTTCCGGATACTGCTGCTCCAACCGCTTGGCAATCACGCCAATCTCCGTGCGGGCTTTCTCGATCGAGACGTCTGGCTTCAGACGCGCGATCGGCAGAATTCCAGGATGCCAGGAACGATCCTCGGGCAAAGTCGCGGCCCAGGGCTCGAACGGCAGGATGATATCCGCCTCCTGCTGAAGAATCTCAAACTTTGGCGGCATCACACCGATAATCGAATAATTCTGCTTGTCCAGCGTGATCGTTTGCCCGAGCACGCCGGGAGAAGACGAGAACCGCCGTCCCCAAAGACCGTGGCTGATGATCGTCACAAGGGGTGCGCCAGGTTTATCGTCAGCGGCAGAAAAGGCGCGACCTAATTCCGGCGTCACGCCTAACAGTCCAAAAAGATTGGCGGTAACATTTTGCGAGGGCAGCCGCTCAGCTTCGGCCCCTCCAATCATCGTAACAAAGCTGTTCCGCACGGCCCCCACGCCTTCAAATGAACGGCTCTGGTCGCGCCAGTCTTTGTAATTAAGATAGGACAAAGAAAGCCTGGGAAACTGCGGCCAATGCTCGGCCAGCAACATAAGCCGTTGCGGGTCCCGATAGGGAAGAGGGCGGAGCAGTACGGCATTCACGATGCTGAACATCGCGCTATTTGCTCCGATTCCCAAAGCCATGGTGAGCACAGCTACGAGGGTGAATCCGGGACTGTTTTTTAATCTGCGAAAAGCAAAGTGAAAATTCCGCGCGAGAGCAAGCATCACTGGCCTCCGAATGTAGATCTCTCCAATTCAGCGCAACAAAGAATCTAAACAGTATAGCGAACGCGTAAGCGCCGTCCGCGCCTCTGGCTTCACGCCCGAAGCATTGAATCAAGCGCTAAAGCGGTTCCTACGTTGGTGTACCCGAAGTTTTATGGTGCCTAAACCCAGCCGAGGACGGCTGGGCCACAAAACTTTCGTTGTCCATAGTGCTTGGTACTCCTAGAGTCGTGTGGCACCGCCGCCCCCGGCGGTGAGTCTTTTCCAGCACAGCAACTCTGAACCGCGCTAACCGTCATCCTCCCGCACGCGATCTTCGCTATGCAAGGAACTTTGTCCCAAGCAACGATTGATCGCCATGAACGTGCTGGAACCCAGACGCTCATTGCGCGGCAAGGGCGGCTTTGCGCTCTTCGGGTGTCATCCTTCGCACCATAAGACTAATTCTGGCGATTCTCTCCAACTCCTGTGCGGGACGGGACGAAATGGAACGCAGCCTTTGCGCAAACTCCATCAGCACCGGAAATTCAAGTAACGTCCGCACCGACATATCCACCTGGAAATAGTCATTGATCCGGGATACCAACCGGAGCGCAATGAGCGAGTGTCCGCCCAGATCGTAAAAATTATCGCGCACGGAGACGCGAGCAACTCCCAGCACCTCCGCACAAATGTCTAGCAGCAGATCTTCAACCGGGGTCATCGCCACTGGTTTTTCTTCTACCTGCTGGAGGGCCTTTCCCTCCACGCTCGGCAGGGCGCTGCGGTCCACTTTGCCATTGGTATTGAGCGGCAGCTCGGGCAACATCACATAAACACCCGGCACCATGTACTCCGGCAGTTTGGCTTTTAAGTAATTCTTCAATTGGTCGGCGGTTGCCTCGCCGGAAACGTAGGCCACAAGTTGTTTGCTGCCGGCAACTGTCCTCATCACCACGGCGCAGTTGCGCACCTCTCCATGCTGTAGCATGGCTACCTCAATCTCACCCAACTCTACGCGGAAGCCGCGTATCTTAATCTGATTGTCTGCGCGTCCAAAGAATTCCAGATTGCCGTCTTCCATCCAGCGCGCAAGGTCGCCGCTTCGGTAGAGACGCCCTCCCGGCGGACCGTAAGGATCTGGAACAAATTTCTCCGCTGTCAGTTCCGGCCTGTTCCAATAGCCTCGCGCCAGTCCTTCGCCGCCGATGTACAACTGGCCCATGACACCGATGGGTTCAAGGTTCAAGTGACCGTCCAGCACGTAGAGCTGGGTATTGGCAACCGGTTTCCCGATTGGCACGCTTGGCGCATCCTTCGCCACCGTCCGCACGACATACCACCCGCTGAATGTGGTGCACTCGGCGGGCCCATAAGCATTCACAAGCCGCTCCGGCCCTCCATGCTCCAGCACGGCGGCCGCCGTGACCGGATAAACTGCTTCCCCTCCAAATAACAGGTGCTTCACCGAATTGAACATCGAAGGCTTCAGGCGACCCAACTCATTGAACAAGGCAGTTGCCAGAAACATTACTTGCACACCCTTGTCTACGATCTCCGCCGCAAATCTTTCCACGTCCAGCAGCACATCATTGCCGATAATCACCAATCGGCATCCGTTCAACAACGCTCCCCATATCTCAAAGGTGGAGGGATCGAACGACATATTGACGGTCTGAGCAACCACTTCGTCACCCTGAAACTGGATGTAGTTTGTGTCACGCAGCAGCCGGATCATGCTGCGATGGCTTACTGCCGCCGCTTTTGGCAGTCCCGTCGAGCCTGATGTGTAAACGACGTAGGCCAGGTTCTCCGGAAACACCTGGGGCTGCAATTCCTGGTTACTTTGCCGGGCAATATCGTCCCAATCGCGATCAAGGCAAACTACATTCGCTTTCCCCTCTGGGAGACGATGCGCCAGCCGGCCCTGAGTCAGCCAGACTCCGATATTCGAATCCTCGGCCATGAAGCGAAGCCGGTCCGGTGGATATGCCGGATCAATCGGGACATACGCTCCGCCCGCTTTGAGAATTCCCACCATCGCGAGCACCATGTCCACGGAGCGTTCTACACTGATCCCCACCAGCTTCTCCGGACCGACGCCCAAGCTCTTTAAGTAACGTCCCAATTGGTTCGATCGCCGATCCAGTTCGGCGTAGCTGAGTGTTTCCTGGCCGCACATCACCGCCAATTCTTCCCCGCGGCGCTGGACCTGCTCTGTGAATAACTCCATCATGGTCCGGCTGCGAGGGTACTCTGTGTACGACCGGTTGAAATCCACGACAATCTGCCGGCGCTCCCGCGGATCCAGCAAGTCGATGCAGTTGACGGGTTGCTCGGGAGCGGTGGCATAGGCTGTGAGCAGGCGCACAAAGCGACGGCTCAGAGTCTCCACAACTCTGGCCGCGAGATGGTCCGGGTGATACGTAAAATGGACGGTCAGGCGCTGACCAGGATCAATCACCACGACCAGCGGATAGTGTGCAGCGTCGGTGAGGTCCATCAGCGAGAACCGCAAATCGCCGGAGATCTCCGGACCTACTTCCGCTCTCCGGGGATAATTCTCAAAAACCACCAGGGTATCGAACAATTCACTCTTTCCGGAGAGGCGCTGAATTTCCACCAATCCAAGATATTGATGGGCAAAAAGGCGAGACTGTTCCTGATTCAAACGGCCCACGAGATCGCCGAATGAATCGGCGGAGCGCAGTCTCACCCGCACGGGCACGGTATTGATCAGGAGTCCAATCATGCTGTCGACTCCTGCGATCTCCGGAGAGCGCCCGGCAACGGTGCTCCCGAACACGACGTCCTCCCGTCCGGTATGACGTGACAGCAAAACGGCCCAGGCGCCCTGGATAATCGTGCTGAGCGTCAAACTGCCTGCGCGGGCCCGCTCGGTGAGACGCTGTGTGAGCTCTTCATCGAGATCAATAACAATGCGTTCAGGTATTTTGGGATCGCCCAAGGAAGCCAGCGGGCTGATTCGTGTACTCTCTTCGAGCCCCGCCAGCGATTCACGCCAGGCAACTTCGGCTGCGCCGCGGTCCCGGCCCGCGAGCCAGGCCAAATAATCGCGGAAGGGCGCAACCCGAGGCAGAGCTGTAGCATCGCCGTGGTGCTCGTAAAGCAGCCCCAACTCGGAAATGAGTAATGGGACCGACCATCCATCGATCAGGATGTGGTGCGTCGTAATCAGAAGCCGGGATTCCTCTGGCGCACAACGGACCAGAAGGAACCGAAACAGTGGAGCAACCGCTGGATTGAAGCGGGCCAGCCGGTCTCTTTGCATCAGCTCTGCCCAGCGCTGTTCGCGTTGCTCCGACGGAAACGCGGAGAGATCCATGGTGTCCCAGGGCAGAGAGATGTCGCGCTGCACGACTTGCACCGGGCGATCCAGATCGTCGTATCGGAAAGCCGCGCACAAATTTTTGTGGCGGCCGAGCAAGGCCTTCGCCGCATCTTGCAGCGACGTTTCATCGAGCAGACCATCCAGCCGAAGAACAAACTGGACGTTATAAACATCCGGTCCGGCGGCATCGTAGAAAGCATGGAAGAGCATCCCCTCCTGCACCGGCGAGAGCGGCAATATTTCTTCAATCTCTCCGTGTTCGCTTTCGAGCCGATCAATTGCGGATTGGGGGAGAGCGACCAGCGCCACGTCAGACGGCGTGAGCCCTCGTGCTCCGGGTTGTTCACTATGCTCGACCAGCGCCTCCAACGCGTGGAACCATCCTTCCGCCAGGAAACGGACATCCTGTTCCGAGAGTATCTCCGGCATCCATGTCCAAACCGCCGTCAACTCCGAACCGCTGGAGCGATCCAATACCATGGAGTCAATTTGTAATGGGTGGTGAAAAGCCATTTCAGGGTCCAGACCTCCGCTCAGCGATTCGGAAGACGCCCAATCGACCTGCTCCGCCGCCGGAAAACGTCCCAGGTAGTTAAAGTCGATTTGAGGTTTCGCCACAGAGGACAGCACTGGCGAAGTTTCCGGATTCAAATAGCGCAGCAGTCCGTAGCCAATGCCATTGTCGGGGATGGAGCGAAGCTGCTCTTTGATGGTTTTGAGTGCTCTGCCCAGCGCGTCGCCGGCGGTCCATGCCTCCTCAAGATCCAGCGGGCCAGGGTCCAGACGCACGGGAAAAATCGTGGTAAAGAATCCCACGGTGCGGGAAAGATCAAGGCCGGCAAAAATTCCTTCCCGGCCATGGCCCTCCAGATCAATCAGGACAGACGTATCTTCGCCGAAATGACGAACATCACGCCGCCATTTCAGAATGCTAAGAACAAGCCCCGTGAGTAGCACGTCATTGATTCGTGCATGATATGCGGCCGCAACCCGGTTCAACAATGGAGCGGTCACTTTGGAAGGCATCGTTAACACCATCTGGCGAGCGCTGCCCACCTTATCGCGACCGGGGACAAGTTGGTGACCGGGAACAAGTTCCGGTGCGTCCTTCAACGCGTCGGTCCAGAAAGATAGCTCCTTCATTCTCTCCGGGTTCAACGCCTCACGATTCAATCGTTCAGCCCAGCCTCGGAATGAAACGGGACATGATTCAAGCACCGGAGGCCTTCCAGCGGCAATTGCCGACCATGCAGCCGTCAGATCTGGAATCAGGATTCGCCAAGAGACGCCATCGACTGATAAATGATGAATGGTCAATAGCAGATGGTCCGGGAAACCGCTGCCCGCTTGCATCCATACGGCTTGCAGCATGCGTCCGTCTTCCGCAGATAAGCGACCGGCTGCCGCCGCCGTTTCTTCCTCGATCCTCCGGCGTCGCGCATCCTCTGTAAGTCCCGCCAGATCGACTGCGTGCAAGCACGTCTCCGCACGCACCGCGTCTTGCGCCTGGACCTCCAGCTTCCATTCTTCTCTGCGTCCCCCAGCGCCGATGAAGCGCAAACGCAACGCATCGTGATGATTGAGAATCGTTTGCAGTGCATGCACAAGATCCTGGCGCTGAAGATTAGCCGGGATTTGCAACACCATGGACTGGCTGAACCGATGCAGCGTACCACCCGATTCCAGGAACCAGCACATAATCGGAGTAGGCGGCATTGGCCCTGCTCCCACATCCGGGACGGCGGTCACCGCGCCTTGCGCAGCATGAGAAACGCCGGCCAGAGACTCAATCGTAGGCTGATCAAAGACGTCGCGCAGGCTGATCATCAGTCCTGCCTGCCGCGCTCGGCTCACCAACTGAAACGCCAGAATACTGTCGCCGCCTAAACTAAAGAAATTGTCATCCGGCGTTGTGTGGGGAACGCCAAGCACCTGCGTCATAATGGAACAGAGAACCTCTTCCGCGTGCGTGCCAGGGGCGCGCCGCGAATGGCTTCCAGCGACATCAGGGGCGGGCAATGCTTTGCGATCAAGCTTGCCGTTCGAGTTCACAGGCAGCGCAGTGAGGACCGTAATGAAGGCGGGCACCATGTAGTTGGGTAGCGTACCGACCAGAGCCTCGCGCAACTTCGCCGACTGGATGTTATGCCCCGCGGCGGAAACCACATAGGCGACCAGCCGCTTCTCTCCCACGCGGTCTTCTCGCACAATCACCGCTGCCTGGCCCACGCCGGGAGAACGCAACAGGGCCGCCTCGATTTCCGCCAACTCGATGCGATAACCGCGAAGCTTGACCTGCTGGTCGGTGCGTCCCAGGAACTCGATCTGCCCGTCTTCTCTCCACCGCACTCGATCTCCCGTGCGATACATGCGCCCCCCGAAACTGCCGAAGGGAACCGGCACAAAACGCTCCGCGGTAAGATCGGGCCGTCCCAGATACCCACGCGCGACCCCGTCGCCGGCAATGAACAACTCGCCAGGAACACCCACGGGGACCGGCTTAAAAGCGGAGTCCAGGACATAGACTTGATGGTTGTCCATGGCTCGACCGATGGGCACGTTAGTGATCAACTTCTGTGGATCAGACGCCGCGTAGCACGTGGCAAATGTAGTGGTCTCCGTTGGCCCGTAGCCATTGCATACCAGCGTCTCCGGGCAATGCTGGTGCAGGCGCTTGACCGCAGCGGCGGGAACCGCATCACCACCCGCCCATATCTCAGGGACGCCGGCAAAGCATTCCGGATGCTCTTGCACCAGGACATTGAAAAGACTGGCGGTAAGGAATGTAGAGGTGACCTTCTCTGTCTGGAACAGACGCTTGTAGACCGCGCTGTCCAACTCGCCCGGCGGCGCAACGATCACCTGTTTGCCTCGCAGCAAGGGGGCCCACATCTCATACGTTGAAGCGTCGAAGGCATGGGAAGAATGAAACAGCACGCGGTCCAGACTTCCTTCTCGCCAGCTACGACTGAAGGCCAGGCTGAGAACATTGCGATGTGTAACAGCAACACCCTTGGGAACGCCCGTCGATCCCGACGTGTAGATCACATAGGCAAGCTGGTCGGGATCGATCTGCACGGTGGGGTCGCCATCGTTTTCCGCCGCTAGAGAAGGATCGCCATCCACAATGATGACATCGGAGTGAGTAAGTCCGAGACTTGTCGCACGGTCGCCGTCCGCAGTTGCACGGTCAAGCAGCAGCACGGATGCCCCCGCTTCTTTCATGATCAATTGCATGCGCTCCGGTGGATACGCGGAGTGCAACGGCAGATAAGCGCCCCCGGCTTTCAATACCGCCAGAGTGGCAACCACCATATCCACGGACCGCTCCATCAGAATGGCCACTGCGGATTCACGCTTTACACCTTTACCGATGAGCCTGTGGGCAAGACGGTTAGCGCGCTGGTTCAGTTCGATGTAGGTCAGCTCCTGCTGCCAGGATCGAAGCGCAACAGTCAGCCCGGCATGGCTAAGCTGTAGAGCAAAACAGCTTGGAATGGTTTGTGCAGAAGGATAGGGTGCGGCCGTGTCATTCCAATCCTCAAGAATCTGCCGCCTCTCGCGATCGTCGAGCAATACGAAATCACTCAGCCGCCGCGCCGGATCGGCCGACGCCTGCTCAAACAAGCGCTGGAAGTGCAGCATCATCCGCTCTCCGGTGGAGGGCAGGAAAAGATCGACAAGATAGTCCAGCAAAACGACGCCGTGGTCGGTGTTATCGTTCACCCCGAGGTTAATATCCAGAAAGGCTGAATGATAAAAAGGATCAAATTCCTCCATTTTCATGCCTGCCGGAGCCTCGGCCGGCTTATGGTCGTTGCCGAAGGCAAAGGAACTGTCCACCAAGGGCGCGCGGCTCGGATCACGCTCCGCTTTGAGCTGATTCAATAGAAACTCAAAGGGCAAGTCGGAGTTCGCCATCGCTTCCAGGGTCGTCAAACGGGTGCGCTGGAGCAACTCGCGAAAGGTAGGGTCGCCCGATAAATCCAGGCGATAGACGATGGTATTGAGAAAGTAGCCGATCAAAGGCTGGGTTTCCCGATGCTTGCGGCTGCTGACCGGGGTAGCAATGGGAATATCATCTTTGCCGCTGTATTCCCGCAGGAGCATGGCAAAGATCACGAGAAAACTCGTAAACCTGGTGACACTTTCACTGAACGCCACCTGTTTGAACTGGAGCCACACCGGTGGCGGCGGATACCACACAAGGCGTGCGGCGCGAAACGTCCGATGCGGAGGACGCGGCAGGTCTGTTACCAGATCGAGGCGCTGCATATTTGCGAGTTTGTCTGTCCAGTAGCTGGCCTGTCTGGCGGCATCTTCCGATTTCATCCATTGATCCAGCCAGAAAGCAAAGTCGCCGTACTGGACGGTCAGTTCCGGAAGGGAGTGCGGCACTCCACGGGAAAAAGCACCATAGAGCGCAAAGAACTCCTGATCGATCAAATCGTAGGAAACAAAGTCCGTGATGATGTGATGGAACGTAATCAATACCGCGTGCTCATGCTCCGTGACACGGAACAACGTTGCCCGAATCAACGGGCCGTTCACGATGTCGAAAGGCCGGCAGGTATGGGCCGTAACCAGGGCTTGCAGCCGGTCGTAGCGGTCTTCCACCGGAAACTCCGGGACTTCCACCCGTTCCAGCGGAATCTGCAAATTGGGAGCAACCACAGCCCTTGGCTTGCCGTCGATTTCAGGAATCGAGGTACGGAGATTCTCGTGGCGACGCGCCATTTCATTGATCGCACTCTCCACCGCGGCAATATTCAAGTTCCCTTGAAGGCGATAGGCATGGCTATGATTGAAGTAGTTGGTATTGGGATCTACCTGGTGCAGCACCCAAAGATGTTCCTGCTCGGAAGTAATTGGATAATCCAAGCTGGGACGGCGTGTGATGACCGCCTTGGGCTGGCTTCGCGGTCCTTCACCCCGCAGCCGCTTCTGTAGCATTTCACGCTGCGCCGGAGTAAGCCGGGCCATCCGTTCCTGGTATGTGCTTGATTCTCTGCCGTGAACTTCATCGCTCATATTGATCGCAAGGCTCCCCGATTGATTGTTACGTTGGATTATCGCCAGCACGAGAAAGGCGAGCTGTAGAACTTCCGTCGCTCACATCACACTCAATCTTTAACAAGCGGACATTTATTTCTCTCCCATTTCAGATAGCTCAGTCTCATCCATACCTTCAATCATGGTCAGCAGTGCGTCCTCAACAAATGATGCCATTTGTTCTACAGTCGGCGATATCAAGAGCGCCTTGAGGGGAAACTCAATTTGGAAAGACTCGCGCAACTCGGCGGCCACACGGATCGCCAGGAGCGAATTGCCGCCTAAGTGGAGAAACTCATCATGAATTCCAATGGGGTGGACTCCTAACAGCTCCTCCCATATTTCCGCAATCTTTTGTTCGGTGGAGTTTCTAGGTGCAACGTACTCGATGCCCAGATCTGCCCGCGATATTTCCAAATCGCTGCCCGCGGCTTCAGCGCTTTGCTTCGATGAAGCAACGTCGTGAATGAGCGGATCAGCCACGGCAACGGCCTTTACCGCCTTGTCTTCCTGCTCCACACGCGACCGCCGGCTGGGTGTAAACCAATAGCGTTGCCGTTCGAAAGGATATGTAGGCAGTGAAACGCGACTTCTCCGTTCATGGCGGTGAACACCGTTCCAGTCAGGCTCAATGCCTGCCAGCCATAACTTTCCCAGAGTGCTGAGTATAAAAGCACGGTCCGGCTGCGGCTCTGACGCGTGCGGCAGGGAGGCCAGCGCGACGCGGTCAGCCAATCCCCTGCCCAGAAGATACTGCTCCGTAAGCGACGCTAACATTTGGCCCGGGCCAACCTCCAGGAATACCGGCGACGAATGCGAGCACAAATGTTGTAGGCCTACCGCAAACTGGACCGGCTGCATAAGATGCCTCGCCCAGTATGTGGCGTCGGTGGCTTCTGCGTCCGTAATTGGCTTGCCGGTCACATTGGAGATATAAGGAATTTTGGGAGGACTGAAGCGGAGCGATCGCGCAATTCCGGTCAATTCCTCGGCCACCGGCCCCATCAGCGGGGAATGAAAAGCATGCGTCGCAAGCAACCGCCTGCACACCAGTTCGCCCGCGTTGGTCAGCCGCTGCTGCAAGGCGTCAATTGCCTCCAGCGTACCGGCAACCACGCATAGCGAGTCGCCATTGATGCTCGCCATGGAGATTTCCGGGGTAAGCAGTGGCCGGACCTCTTTTTCTGACGCTGCGATTGCCAGCATCGCTCCGGGGGCCAACCCGTCGATCTTCCGCGCACGTGCCGCCAGCATGCGCAAGCTGTCTTCCAGTGAGATAACGCCGGCCAGACACGCGGCTACGTATTCTCCGATGCTATAGCCCATCATGCTCTCGGGAACAATACCCCAGCTCATCCAGAGTTTCGCCAGCGCATACTCGATGACGAACAGCGCAGGCTGCGCCCACAGGGTGCGATGAATTTCCTCCAACGCCGGAGAATTGTCACCGCGCGAGCGATTCAGCAGGCTGCGGAAGTCCACGCGCTTCTCGGCTGCGGCTTCATCCTGCTGCCGTACTCTCGCTTCCGGATACATGATCTTGCGCAGGTCAGTTCCCAGAAGCGGGCGCAGAAGTTCGCAGCCTTGGTCTACATGGCGGGCGAACTCGGGTTCCGACTCATACAGCCCGCGCCCCATGTCCACATATTGGTCGCCCAGTCCCGGCAACAGGAAAACAACCGGACGGCGACCGGATGGTGACCGGGCAGTAAACACGCGGGAAGGAGTCCGGTCCTGCAAAACTTTTATTGCGCCGGGGAGATCGCGACAGATGGCCACGCGCCGGTGCTCGAAAGCCTTTCGGCCTTCCTGTAAGGTGAAGGCTGTATCAGCAAAGTTCTGCTCTGGATGTTCTACAAGATGCGCCGTTAACTGGTCCGTAGCCCGATCCAGAGTCTGCCGGTTTCTGGCGGAGATCGCCACGAGCTGCCAGGGTTTTGCCGACGTCGATGGTTCTGTCTCCGGAGCTTCCTCCAGAATCACATGAACATTGGTGCCGCCGATCCCGAATGAACTTACGCCTGCCCGCTTTGGCTTATTGCTTTCCGGCCACGGTGAGAGTGTATGGTTCACGCGGAACGGGCCGCGCTCGAACGGAATCTGGGGATTCGCCTTGTGAAAAAACAGGGAGGCCGGAATCGAGCCATGACGAAGGGCCAAACTGGTCTTAATCAGCCCAGCCACACCGGCAGCGGCGTTCAGATGGCCGATGTTACTCTTTACGGATCCCACCGCAATGGCACCGGGCTTGAGGGCGGCCTTACCATAGGCCTGATTCAGCGCCGCAATCTCGATCGGATCGCCCATCACCGTGGCGCTGCCGTGAGCTTCGACATAGCCGATGCTCCGGCATTCCGCTTCCGCCGCCGCGAGCGCCATGGCAATGACTTCCGCCTGGCCTTCCACCGCGGGCGCGGTGAAGCCGACTTTCCTGCGGCCATCGTTGTTGACGGCTGAACCTTTGATGACCGCATACAGCGTATCGCCGGCGGCCACCGCATCTTCCAGACGTTTCAAGAGAACAACCCCGACTCCGTCGCCGCTCACTGAGCCGCTGGCCTCCGCATCGAAGCTGCGGCAGCGACCATCGACGGAGGCGATGCCTCCGGGCTCATACATATAACCGGAACGCAGGGGCGCATTGACGCTTACGCCGCCCGCCAGGGCCATATCGCATTCATAGGTCATCAGCGCTCGGGCAGCGACATGTACGGCGGCTAGAGAAGTGGAACATGCGGTTTGGATGTTGAAGCTTGGACCGCGCAGATTAAGGCGGTACGAGATGGTTGTCGCCAGATGGTCTTTCTCCGCGCCGCCGATCAGCGTGCGAAAAGCGCTCACGGAGTCCTGGATCGAATTTTCTGCGGCGAGCCCCCATAGATAAGAGCTGAAGGACATTCCGGCATAAACGCCAATCATCCCGGGGAATTTATCCGGGTCCCATCCCGCCGACTCCAGGACTTCCCACGCGCATTCCAGAAACACCCGTATCTGCGGGTCCGTCAACTCCGCCTCGCGCGGCGAGTAGCCAAAAAATCCGGCATCGAACTGATCGGCGTCGTCCAGCACTCCCCTGGCTTTTACATAGTTCGGATTCCGTAGCAACTCGGGGCTTACTCCAGCTTTTTCCAACTCCTGATCGGAGAAGAAAGATGTTCCTGGCACTCCCTGGCAGAGGTTCTCCCAAAACCGCTGGAGATTGGAGGCCTTGGGAAATCGACCCGCCATGCCGATGATTGCTATTCCGTCGAGTGCGTCTCTGGTCATGGTGTGTGTGTCCTTTTGAATTTTTGCAGGGCGCTCTTTTGCTTTCCCGCCCGGTCCTGTGTCTCACGGGATTTTTCGTCGAAGTTGTACCCCGCGTGAAGAAACCGGACGAGAGAATCAATGGTGGGAAACTGAAAGAGGTGGAGAAGTTCAATCTCCACCGCGAGTTCCGCCCGCAACTTCTGCTGGAGTTGGATCATGAGCAGCGAGTGTCCTCCCAGATCGAAGAAGTTGTCGTGCACTCCGACCTGATCGACGGCAAGCACCGTCTGCCATGCATCCGCGATGGTTCGTTCCAACTCTGTGCGCGGGAGCACAAACTCATTGTTCAATTGCTCCTGGCCCAGAACCGCCAGGGTGGCTCGATCCACCTCGCTGCCGGCCTTTCGCGGCAACTCCTGCAATGTAATAAAAGCGCTTGGAATCATATAGGGAGGCAGTCTGTCGTAGAGGTAGGCGCCCAGGTCGTTTTGACCCATTCTTTTTCCAGCATCGAGCACGACGTAAGCTACCAGTTCGCCGTTGGGGCGCACAACTACCGCCGCCTCCCGCACGATCTCGTGATTCGCCAGAATAGTCTCAATTTCTCCCAGTTCCACCGGAAAGCCTCCAATCTCCACTTGATCGTCAAGCCGGCCCAGAAGCTCGATCGTGCCATCCTGCCGATAGCGAGCCTTCACTCCGCTTCTGCGCATGCGTGCGCCCATCTCCGACGGGAACGGGCTGGGAAGAAACTTCTCCGCCGTCAGCGATGGCCGCCCAAGATAGCCACGGCCCGCGGCAGGCCCTGAAATCCATAGCTCGCCTGGAATGTCGCGGGCAACACTCTGAAGATAGCGATCAAGGAGATGGATTTCCGCGTTGCCACTTGACCTGAACCTGGTTCTTTCTCCCTCCGCAACCGATGTGAGATAGGCGGACGTGCCGGCCAGGAAAGAACTGGAGGTTAAACGCAAACAAATTTGCGGCAAGCGATTCTCTGGAGCATGTCCATTTTGACGTGTTAAATCGGCAATCTCGGGTGTCGACGCAAGGCACAGCAGCCCGCTGTGCTCCACCATCCAACCTTTAAAGTATTTTTCCGAGGCAGCGGTATAGATGACACATGCGAGGCCCCGCGGATTGATCTGAACCGAAGGGTTCGTTGCGGCGTGCCTGCCTATCGCCTCCTGTTCCGAATCCAGACACACCACGCGCGCATGGGTCTGCGGAAGCCGCCTGCGCAGGTTCTCCATGGTAAGCAGCACGGCGATCCCTGAACGATCAAGGATGAACCGCAAACGATCTTTGGGGTCCAGGACATCCAGAAGCACATAGGCGCCACCAGCCTTGAGCACGCCCAGGATGGCCATCATCATCTCCGGCGACTCATGCATGAAAATACCGACTTGCGTTTCAGGCGCCACCCCTACGTGGACGAGATAGTGTGCAAGCTGGTTGGCGCGGCGGCCCAAGTCTGCGCAGCTCAATCGTGTTTCGCCAAAGACCGCAGCCGGTTCTTGTGGGCGGGTTTCAGCTTGCGCATCGAAAATCTCAACGATGTTCGTCGCGGTGTGGGCAACCGGGCCCGCGAAGTTCCAGGTGGCAAGGGCCTTCTCGTCCGATTCTCGCATCATCGGTAATGACCAAATCGGCTGGTCGGCATCCGCGACGATTCCTTCCAGGAGACGCTCATATCGTTCCAGCATCCGCCCGATGGTCTCGGCTTCAAACAAATCCGTGGTGTAGTTGAGGGCAATGGCCGCGGTTTGCCTGCCCTCTTCCACGCTCACAATGAGATCGAATTTCGACGTGCCTGGATCCAGTTCGAACGGGAGCAGTTCCAGCCCGCCAAATTCCGACTCGCCCTCGAATGCCCGACGCAAAATAAACGCCACCTGAAAAAGAGGGCTGCGGCTAAGATCGCGGTCCGGCGCCAGCTCTTCCACCAGTTTTTCAAAGGAGAGGTCCTGGTACTCGTACCCGCTCAGTACAGATTCACGCACCTGCCGCAGCACCTCACGAAAGCTCAGCTCTCCTCTCAAATTCGCGCGAATCACCAGGGTATTCAGGAAGAAGCCAATCAACCCTCTCGTTTCTTTCCGCTTGCGATTGGCCACCACCGTGCCAATTCCAAAATCCTCTTGCCCGCTGCACCTCATCAGCAACACCTGGCACGCAGCCAGCAGCATCATGAGCGAGTTGGCCTTTTCTTGCTTTCCCAACGCATTCAAGCGTTCCCACAAATCGCTTGGCAGGACCCGGTATTCCGTCCCTCCGCGAAAACTCTGCCGCGGCGGCCGGGGCAGGTCGGTCGGCAACTCCAGCACGTGCGGCATCCCTTCCAATTGCCCTCTCCAGTAATCCATCTGCCGTTCGAATCTCCCGCCACGCAGCTCTTCCCTCTGCTCCAGGGCATAGTCTCCATATTGCATTCCCAAGTCCGCGAGTGGTGACTCTTCCCCTCGGCCAAACGCCTCATAGAGCTTCCCCAACTCGCCCATCAAGACGCCCAGCGACCAGTCGTCACACACGATGTGGTGCAGCGTCAGCCCCACCACGTACTCGCGTTCTCCAATCCGCACCAACGCTGCCCGCAACAAGGGCGCTTGACTTAAATCAAATGCCTTACCGGCCTCCTCCACCAGGAGCTTCCGCGCCCGCTCCTCTCGCTCGCCGGCCTCCAGGTCCCGTAAATCCAGCACAGGCAGACGCATCTCAAGACTCTCTGCAACAACTTTCTGCCTCGGTTCTTCCTGTTCTCCGGCCACAAAACAGGTCCGCAGGATTTCGTGACGCCGCACAAGCTCCCGCAGGCTCCGTTCCAGCCTGGGAACATCCAGGTCGCCGTTGAGTCTCCAGGTCATTGGCACGTTGTAGAACGCGTTGTCCGGATTGAGACGGTCCAAAAACCAAAGCTGCTCCTGCTGGGAGGAGAGCGGAAAGAGAGAAGGCCGTGGTCCGGAAGCCACCTGCTTCGGTGCCCCGCTTTTGTCGCTCCGGGGTAATCTCCCTTCTTGAGATTTCAAACCAGTCTCGATCACCTCCGCCAGTTCCGCAATGGTTGGCGCCTCAAAGACTGCTCGCACTGGAACATGGATTCCAAACGCACTCTCCAGCCTCGTGGCCAACAGTGTGGCCAGCAATGAGTGTCCGCCCAAATCGAAGAAATTATCCTGCCTCCCAACTCGGCTGACTTCCAGCACCTCGGCCCAAATTTCTGCTAGTTGTTCTTCTGTTACCGTGCCAGGCGCCTCGTAATGTTCGGCGCCCAGCCCCGCGTCCTCTAACTTTTCTAACGCCTGCCGGTCCACCTTGCCATTGTCTGACTGCGGCAGCTCCCGCATGCCCACAATGACACTGGGAACCATGTAAGCCGGAAGCTTGCTTTTCAGCTCTCGCCGCAGTTCGTCATGGTCGCGGTCGCCAACCACGTAGGCCACCAGCCGTTTGCTGCCATTGGCGCTGGTCTTCGCGACTACCGCGGAGCCCCTTATCCCACCCTGCTGTTGCAGCATGGCTTCGATTTCTCCCAGTTCCACCCGGTAGCCGCGTATCTTCACCTGGGAGTCGTTTCGTCCAATGAACTCGATTGTCCCATTCGTCCGCCATCTTCCCAGATCGCCCGTCCGGTACATCCGCGCTCCATCTTCTTTCGTAAAGCGTTCCTTCAGAAAACGTTGCTCCGTCAAATCCTGACGGTTCAAATAGCCTCTCGCTACACCTACTCCTCCGATAAACAATTCTCCCGCCACACCCACTGGGACGAACTGCTGGTGCTTATCCAGGATGTAAATCCGCGCATTCGCAATGGGCTGCCCGATGGAAGGCAGCGCGGGCCAATGCTCTCCCCGCGCACCCAGATGAAATGCGGTTGCGGCGTGGGTTTCCGTTGGACCGTAGTGGTTGTTCAATCGGCAGTGCTTCAGGTGCTGGAAGAGCTTTCTTATCTTGTCGTCGATGCGCAGCTGCTCTCCGGCCACGTTGATCTCCCGCAGAGCACAGTCGAAAAGCTCCCCATCGTCGCGGGAATCCACAACCTGGGCTATGCCCTCAGCCAACATCTGTAGCCCAACGTAGGGGACAAACAACCGCTGAATACCTTTTTCCAGAACATAGCGCGTCAAGTGGGTAGAGTTTCGCCGCTGCTCTTCATCGACAAGCACCAAAGTCCCTCCCGCGCAGAGGGTGCTGAAAATCTCCTGATAAGAAACATCAAAACCGAGCGGGGCAAACTGCAACGTGCGCTGGTGTCCGGCAGACGCCGATTCATTCATCTGCCAGGCAAGCAGGTTCATCGCCGCGCGCGCCGGCATGGCAACGCCTTTGGGCGTACCGGTAGAACCAGATGTGTAAATGACGTAGACCAGATTGTCAGCGGTCAATCCGACGGCGGCATGTTCGGGGTTCGAGTCGGGTTGATTGCCCCACTCCTCCGCACCGCCCAGATCCACAACCTTCAAATCGTCTCGGATGCCTGTGAACATCCCGCGGAGATGGCTTTGAGTCAGAAGGACCGCCGGCCTGCTGTCCTCAACCATCAATCGCAATCGCTCCTCCGGATAGGTTCGGTCCAGCGGTGTGTATGCTCCTCCCGCCTTCATCACCGCAAACAGTCCTACAATCATTTCCAGGCTGCGCTCTGCACAAATCGCGACCAAGGTGTCCGGCTTCACCCCCAGCGCCCGCAGATAATGCGCCAGCCGGTTGGCTTGCCGATTCAGATCACCATACTTCAGTTCCCGCCCTTCGTACTCCACCGCCACGGCATCCGGGGTGCTCGCCGCGCACTCTTCGAACAATCCCGCGATGGTTTTGTCACGCGGATAATCTCGCGCTGTCTGGTTCCATCCTTCCAGTTGCGCCCGCTCGGGCCCGGTGAGCATGGACAAGTTCCACACCGACTGTCCAGGATTCTCCACTACCGTCTTCAACAACTGCTCGTAGTGTCCGAGCATCCGCTGGATGGTTTCCGGTTCAAACAAATCGGTGGTGTAGTTCACCGTGACCGTTGCACCCCGCATCTCTTCCTGGACGCTGATGGTGAGATCGAACTTCGCCATCTTGATATCTATGGCGAAGCCGCTCCACTCCAATCCCCCAAATTCCAATTCATCGGACTCGCCCAGCGACGTGAACAAGACTTGAAAAATGGGGGTGCGGCTAACATCGCGATCCGGCGCTAATTCTTCCACCAATTTTTCAAAGGACAGGTCCTGGTGTTCGTATCCGCCCAGCGCAGCTTGCCGCACTCTCTGTAGCGCCTCGCGGAAAGTCGGCTCTCCTCTGAAATTCGCCCGGATGACCAGCGTATTCAAGAAGAAGCCGATCATTCGTTCCGTGTCCGTCCATTTACGGTTCGAAACCGGCGTGCCCACGCCAAAATCCTCTTGCCCGCTGTACCTCATCAACAACACCTGGCACGCCGCCAGCAGGGTCATGAATAAGCTGGCCCTTTCTCCCTTGGCCACCGCATTCAACCCTTGCCACAAATCGCCTCGCAGGCTTTGCTGTTCTATCCTCCCGCGGAAACTCTGCCGTGCCGGGCGATTTAAATCTGTCGGCAGCTCCAGCACTTGTGGCATACCGTTCAATTGGGCTTTCCAGTAATCCATCTGCTGCTGGAGCTTCCCTCCACGCAACCCCTCCCTTTGCTGCGCCGCATAGTCCCCATATTGCATTCCCAAGTCCGCCAGCGGCGACTCTTCCCCTCTCCCGTAGGCCTCGTACAACGCCCCCCACTCCTCCATCAACACTCCCAACGACCAGTCATCACAGATAATGTGGTGCAGCGTCAGTCCGAAAACGTGCTCCTTTTCCTCCATGCGAACCAACACTCCCCGAAACAAAGGCAACTGGCGAAGATCAAATCCTTTGCCGGCCTCCTCCTCTACGATCTTTCGTGCCCGCTTCTCCCGCTCGCCCGCCTCTAACTCGCGCAAATCCACCAACGGCAACCGTATATCGACCTCTCCAACGACTTTCTGCATCGGCTCCTGATCGTCGCCCATGACAAAGGAGGTCCGCAGGATTTCGTGACGCTGCACAACCTCGCGCAGACTTCTCTCCAGCCTGGGAACGTCCAAGTCGCCTGTGAGCGTCCAGGCAAAGGGCACGTTGTAGAAGTCGCTATCGGGCTGAAAACGGTCCAGGAACCAGAGCTGCTCCTGCTGGTGAGAAAGCGGGAAAACCGAGGGTCTTGCGCCAGAAGCTACGTGCTTTGGCGTTGCCTGTTGGCCGGCCTCCGGCAATTCTCTTCCCTGAGATTTCAAATCAAGCTCGATCACCTCGGCCAGTTCCGCGATCGTTGGCGATTCAAAGATCGCCCGCACCGGAACATCGATCCCAAATGCGCTCCGGAACCTCAGCACCATCGACGTTGCCAGCAGCGAGTGCCCGCCCAAATCAAAAAAATTACCGCTTCGCCCCACTCGCTCCACCCGCAAAACGCTTGCCCAAATCTCCGCCAGTCGTTCTTCCACCGCGGTGCCAGGAGCCTCATAACCCTCTCCGCCATCGCCCAACGCCGGCACGGCCGGCAGCGCCTGACGATCGATCTTCCCGTTCGCCATGAGTGGCAAGCTCTCGAGCATCACAAAGATCACCGGAATCATGTGCTCGGGTAGTTTCTTTTTCAGCGCGCGCCGCAGCTCCGCCGCCAACCTCTGCTGCAACAACCCACCGGCGGGAACTTCCATTTCGGAACGATGGCCGTTCTCTGCTGCCGCTGGGCTTTTTCGCAAGCCCGATTCTTCCAAGCGGTGCTCCGGCCCTTGCACCACCACAAACGCCACCAGCCTCTTTCCGCCAGCGTGATCCTCCTGGGCGGTCACCGCAGCTTCTTGCACCGCCGGGTGCTCGCGCAGGGCCCGCTCAATCTCGCCCAACTCCACGCGATGACCGCGTATCTTCACCTGAGAATCATTGCGCCCGATAAACTCGATCGTCCCATCCGCCAACCATCGCGCCAGATCTCCCGTCTTGTACATTCGCGCTGAGCTGTCATCGGCAAACGGATCAGGCACAAACCGTTCCGCCGTCAGCTCCGGTCGGTCCCAATAGCCGCGCGCCACACCTGCGCCCCCGATATGTAACTCCCCTACGACTCCAATCGGAACTCGTCCGCCCCGCGCATCTAAGATGTACATCCGCGTGTTTGCAATCGGCCGGCCAATCGGGACCGATTGCGCGCCCGGAGTATAGACGCAGCGGTGGAAGCTCGCCCACACCGTCGCTTCCGTTGGTCCGTATTCGTTGAATAACTCAGCTTGAGGCTCCTGTTGCGCTGACTTCAGGACCAGGTCCGGCGGACAGACCTCGCCGGCAACGATGACCCGCCGAAGTTGTTTCTTCTGTTCGCCACCGGCGGGGTACTCCAAAAAGTGCTTATATAAGGATGGAACACACAGCAGGCTTTCCACTTCTCCGCGCAGAACTTCCTGGCGCAGCAGCAACGGATCGCGAACCACATCGCGGGAGGCGACGATTAACGTGCCGCCATGGAGAAGACTCCCAAAGATGCCCGCAACCGAACTATCAAAGGAAATGGAAGACAGTAGCAGAAAACGGCCTAAGTCTCCGTAAACAACCTTCCTGGCGAACGTTGAACTCACAAGGTTCCGATGAGTCACCATCACACCTTTGGGCTTGCCAGTGGAACCGGAGGTGTAAATCACATAGGCAAGATGGTCGGACGTAAGGACTGCGCTCGTCCCTTCTGGATTGCTTGTGGGCAGATGCTGAAACCGCGCAGCATCACTTAGGACATCATTCGGGTCCACCACCACGACCTTTTCCGCGATGGCTCCCAAAATCTCTTGCAGGTGCCGCAGCGTCAACAACACCAGCGGCGCACTGTCTTGCAACACGTGACGCAAGTGTTCTTGCGGATACTCCGGATCCAGCGGGATATACGCACCCCCTGCTTTTAATACCGCCAACAGGCCCACCACCATCTCCACTCCGCGCTCCAGGCAGATGGCCACCCGTTGTTCCGCTCGAACCCCCAATTCCCGCAAGTGATGCGCCAGCCGATTGCTTCTCCGGTTCAGCTCTTCATACGTCAACTCCTGCCCCTGGTACTCCACGGCCACGGCGTTGGGCATCCTTGCTGCGCACTCTTCGAACAGTTCAGCGGCGTTTCTATCACGCTCGCACGCTCTGCCCGTGTGGTTCCATTGAACCAGTTGGGCCATTTCTGCGTCGGTCAACAAAGGCAGGTCCCACACCCTCTGCGCCGGGTTCTCCACCACCGCCTTCAGCAGCTGCGCGTAATGACGAAGCATCCGAGCCACGGTCTCCGGTTCAAACAGGTCGGTACAGTAGTTGAGCGCGATCTTGCCCTGATCGGACTCGTCGACGATCATGGTCAAATCAAACTTCGAGGTTTGAAGACCTGCTTCGAACTCACCCACCTCGAATCGTCCAACTTTGGAGTCCACCGGCTTACGCACAGTGAACATGACTTGAACCAGAGGGTTGCGGCTGATGTCGCGGTCCGGCGACAATTCTTCCACCAGTTTTTGATAGGGCAGCTCTTGATGTTCGTAGCTGTCCAACGCAGTCTGCCGGACCTGTCGCAGCACCTCGCGGAACGTGGGCTCTCCGTCTAATCTCACGCGCATCACCAGCGTATTGAGGAAGAAGCCGATGAGCTGCTGGGTATTGCTGCGGCTACGGTTCGCGATCGATGTGCCAACCCCAAAATCCTCGTGTCCTGTGTACCGCATCAGCAGCACCTGGAAAGCCGCCAGCAATGTCATGAACATGCTGGCCCCATCCGCTCTTCCCATTGCGTTCAAGCCCTCCAACAAGTCGCTTTCCAGACCTTGATGTTGTATTCCTCCGCGGAAGCTCTGCCGCACCGGCCGCGCATGGTCGATTTGCAATTCAAGCGCCTGCGGCATTTCGGCCAACTGTGCTTTCCAATATTCCATCTGCCGCTGGAACTTCCCCGCGCGCATCTCTTTTCTTTGTTCGAGAGCATACGCCCCATATTGCATTGCCAGTTGCGGCAGCGTTGGCTCTTCTCCTCTTTCAACTTCCTCATACAACTCCGCCAGTTCTTCCATGAACACGCCTAACGACCACTCATCACACAGAATGTGGTGCAGCGTGAGTCCGAAAACGTGCTCCCTTTCTCCCATCCGCAGCAACACGCCCCGAAACAACGGCGCCTGGCCTAAATCAAAAGCCACGCTCCCCTGCTCCGCTATGATCTTTTGCGCCCGCTCCTCCCTCTCGTTGAGGTCTAAGTTCTGCAAATCCATCAGCGGCAACCGCACATCGATCGCATCCCCAAAGACCCTCTGCATCGGCTCGCCACTTTCGTCCGCCACAAAGCACGTCCGCAGGATTTCATGCCGTCGCACCACCTCCCGTAAGCTTCGCTCCAGCGTGGAAGCATCCAGTTCGCCTTTGAGCCTTAAGACAAGGGGTACGTTGTAGAAGTTGCTGCCAGGCTGGAACTGATCCAAGAACCAAAGCTGCTCCTGCTGGCAGGAAAGCGGATAGGAGGCAAGGGCCGCCCCGGAAGCTTCCGCTGAAGAATCCGGCGGCTGGTCCTTTGCCACGACCTCCGCTATCGGATCGCCAAGACCTTCCTTCTCCAGCAAGCGGCGCAGGAGTTCCCGCTCTTCTCCCAATCGATCTTTCTTCACCATAGGTCTTCCAGAAGGCATGTCTGCAATAACCCTTTCTGTAAATCTTCCCGTCGTCAAATCCCGGGAGCATGGAAATACAAAGCTTCCCGGATGGCATCACTCAATGGATTCGGGGTTCGCCATTCCGGCCGCGGCGTCATGCTCCAGCTTTTCGGCCAGCAGACGTACCGTGGGATAGGAGAAGAAATCGACGAGCGCTATCTCCTTTTGTAGTTTTTGCCGCAGATTGAAACGGACACGCGCCAGCAGCAGAGAATATCCGCCAAGATCGAAGAAGTTGTCATCCACCCCCAGTGGGTGCAGCCCCGCGATCTCGGGACCGAGAACCTCCTGCCAAACATCAGCCACCATTCGCTCCAGAGGAGTCCGCGGCGCAACGCAGGGATTTTCCGCAGGCGCTTGCGGCAGCAATCCCTTATCCGCGCTTCCGTTCCGGGGCGCTCCCACGAGAATCTGCTGGACTTCGTTCGCACTCAACGTCCCCAGATGGCGCACAGGTTTCTCCAGGCCCTGCGCGACCTCTACCAACAACTGTTCGTAATGACGCGCCATTTGCTCGATGCGCCACGAATCGAACAGGTCTTTGTTGTAGATCCAGACGATTTCCAAACGCCCCTCGCGTTCGAGGGCGTGAACCTCCAGATCAAAACGCACGGTCCAGGATTCGGTTCCTATTTCCTCAACTTCCAGCCCTCTGAGTTGCTGAGTTCCCGACGAGGCATTCTGAAGGGCGAAGATCACCTGGAAGATGGGCGTCCGGTTTAAGGCGCGGCGGAGCGGCAGCTTCTCGACGAGACGCTCAAACGGAACGTCTTGATGACGGTAAGCTTCCAGCGCCCACTCGCGCACTTTCTCCAGGAGTTCGCCGAACGTGGCGTTTGGATTCACTCGCACGCGCATGACCAGCATGTTGGCAAAGAACCCAATCAGGCCCTCCAGCCGATCATCCTGGCGGTTGGCAATCGGCGAGCCGACCACAATGTCATCCTGTCCGCTGTAACGATTCATCAGAACAGCGAATGCCGTGAGCAAAGTCATATATAAGGTGGAGTGGCCACACCGTTTCAATGCCGCTACGGTTTCCAGCGCCACTGTGATTCCGCAAGCATCGCCTGCGTAAGTCTGGAGAGATGGACGCGGCCTGTCCTTGGGAATCTCCAGCTCTTCCGGTATTCCCGCAAGCTGTTTTTTCCAGAACGCAAGGTCCTCATCCTGCGCTCCTGTCACGGCCTCCTGCGTCTGCCACAAGGCAAAATCCGCGAATTGAAGGGGCAGGTCCGGCAAGTGGTTGCCGCGCCCTTGCGAGTACGCATCATACAAATCCCTCAACTCTCGCATAAACACGCCCAGCGACCAGCCATCCGACACGATGTGGTGGAAGGTTCGCAGAAGAATGTGTTCTTCCTCCGCCAGCTTGAGCAGCTTGACCCGCAGCACCGGACCATGTGCCAGATCAAACGGCTTGGACCATTCGTTGTTTACGGCGGCAGTTACCTGCCTCTGCTGCTCGGCCAAGGAAAGATGACTGAGATCCTCAATTGGGATTTCCAGAGTAAGGTTGGGCGCAACGATCTGCACCGGCACTCCCTGCTCTTCTCCAAAATGCGTGCGCAGGCTTTCATGCCGGTCGACGATGGTCTGAATGGCGCGTCCCAGCGCATCCACATCCAATCTGCCGCGCAGCCGCAGCGCCTCCGCCATGTTGTATTCCGGGCTCCCGCCTTGCAGTTCATCGATGAACCATAGGCGCTGTTGGGTATACGACAACGGCAAACGCTCGATTTTTCCGTGTCGCCGCAGTGTGGTCTGCGCTTTCCTGCCGTCTTGGAGGCGAGGCGCAAGTTTCGCAATCGTGGGGGATTCAAACACGGCGCGTATTGGCACATCGACGCTCAAAGTAGAACGGATTCGGCTTACCAACCTGGTCGCCAGCAACGAGTGCCCACCCGTGGCGAAGAAGTCGTCATGCACGCCTACGCGGTCCCGGTTCAATACCTCCGCGAACAGCCCGCAGAGCATTTCTTCCTCGCCGTTGCGCGGCCCCACGTAGCCTCTCTTCTCACTCCAGTCTCCTTCTGGAGCAGGCAATGATTTGCGGTCGACCTTGCCGTTGGGCGTCAACGGCAATTGCTCCAGCTCTACAAAAGCGGAGGGAACCATGAAGTCCGGCAGTCGTTGCTTGAGGAACTCGGCGAAGTCCTGCGTCTTTGCAGCGTCATTCCTGATCACATACGCCACCACGCGTTTTTCCGCGGGCCGATCTTCCCGAACGATCACCGCACACGCCCGAACTCCTTCGCATGTCTGCAAGACCGATTCAATCTCTCCTAACTCAAGACGATAGCCACGCACTTTTACCTGCTGGTCCACCCGGCCCAGAAACTCCAGATTTCCGTCCCGCCCCCATTTCACCTGGTCGCCGGTACGGTACATCCTCTCTCCGCCGCGACTGGCAAACGGGTTAGGAAGGAATTTTTCCGCTGTCAGCTCAGGGTGGTTGAGATATCCGCGCGCGACTCCTTGTCCTCCCAGATACAACTCGCCGGTTACGCCGACAGGCACGGGCTGACACTCCCGATCAAGCACGTACACCTGTGTATTGCTGATTGGTTTTCCGATCGGCGCCCTCTGATCTGCGGGCTCTCGCTCCAAACATGCGTAGGTGGAATAAGTGGTGTCCTCCGATGGCCCATAGAGGTTGAGGACCTTCTCCACGTTGAATTCCTGGTAGAGCCGGGCCACCATGTCCGGAGGCAGCGCTTCCCCTGCCAGATTCACGGTTTGAATCGAAGCAGGAACGGCTTTGAGGCGCAGCAACTCCGCCATGGCGGATGGCACTGTGTTGAGGAGCTTTACTCCCGACGCCCGCCCACTCTCCGCCAGGGCCAGGACATCTTTGACCACGATCACCTTTCCGCCCCAACTGAGCGGAGCAAAAATCTCAAATACCGAAAGGTCAAAACAAATTGAGGTGGAGGCCAGAACTCCGCTCAACTCTTCCGCCGAAAAAACTTCCCGCGCCCAATGCAGCAGCACGTTGACGCTACCGTGCTCGATGGCCACACCTCTTGGCTTTCCCGTGGACCCTGACGTGTAAATCACATAAGCAAGGTTCTCCGGGTGGAGGGGAAGCCCAAGGTCTTCTTCGCTCTCACGCGTGATCGCAACCAGATCATCGACACAAATCAACTTCGCCGATCCCGGCACCCGATCCAATAAGCTGCTTTGGATCACCAGCACTGCAATCGACGAATCCTCCGCCATGAACTTGAGACGTTCCGCGGGATAGTGCGGATCGAGCGCCACATAGGCTCCGCCTGCCTTGAGAATCGCCAAGAGCCCGATCACCATATCCAGGCCGCGTTCCAGGCAGATTCCCACCCGCACCTCCGGCCCCACTCCAGCGCTCTGCAAATAGCGCGCCAACTGATTTGCCCTGCGGTTCAGTTCGCTGTACGTTAGCACCCGTCCTTCAAACTCCACCGCAAACGCTTCCGCGCTTTTCCTTACCTGGTCTTCGAACAATTCATGAACACACTTCCGGGGATAGGCCGCATCGGTACGGTTCCATTCGTACAAGACCTGATCCTGCTCATCGTCAGACAACAAGGGCAGGCAATCTACGATGTGTCCGCTTCCAGCGACCATCCCTTCAAGGATGCGCCGCCAATATTCCATGGTGCGCTCGATAGTTGCTTTCTCAAAGAGCGCAGTGGCGTATTCCACGCCGCCTGCAATCCGCCCGTCCATTTCCCACAACGACACCGTTAGATCAACCCGCGCTGCGCGATGGGACGCCGCCTCCAAGGCCACGGTCTTCAATCCAAGCAGATCCAACGAACCCCTGGGAGCGTTCTGCCAGGCAAACATTACCTGGAACAACGGGCTGTGGGCCAGGCTACGTTCTGGCTGAACGATTTCTACTACCTGCTCAAAGGGGATGTCTTGATGTTGCTGCGCCCCCAAGGACTGGCCCTTCACTCTCTCCAACAACTCCCCAACGCTCGGTCGGCCGTGTAAATTCGTCCGCAGCACCAACGTGTTCACAAAAAATCCGATCAGCCCCTCAAGCTCACTCTGTCTCCGGTTGGCTACCGGCGTTCCAATCAAAATGTCCTGCTGTCCTGAGAGCCGCCCGATCATCGCCACCCATCCCGCCAGCAGCGTCATATATAAGGTGGCGCCATGCTGCTTACTCAACTCCTTGAGCTTCGCCGTCAATTCCTCGTCCAGCATCACATCGTGTAGTGCGCCTGCATACTCTTGCACGGCCGGCCGCGGATGGTCCGTAGGCAACTCCAGCAGCGTGGGAGCCCCCACCAGAGTAGTTTTCCAGTACTCGCCTTGCTGCCTCAGCACTTCGCCCTGCATCCAATTCCGCTGCCACACCGCGTAATCCGGATATTGCACGCTTAACTCCGGCAATGGATCGGCTTCCCCGCGCACGAATGCTCTGTACAGCACGCTGAGTTCGTCGAGCAACACCCCGAGTGACCAGCCGTCGGAGACGATGTGGTGCATCGTGATCAACAGCGCATATTCATCCTCGGCCCGGCGAATCAGACGCCCGCGAATCAGCGGGCCAATCTCTAAATCGAAGCTTGCATGCGCCTCTTCTTCCAGCAGTTGCCGAAATCGAAGCGCCGCATCCGCCTGTCCGCGAAGATCATGGTCCCGCAGGAAAAATTGGCTGTCCTCTGCGGCTGCGATCCGCTGTGCCGCTTCGCCATCGACCACGGCAAACGTTGTGCGCAAACCATCATGGCGCTGTACCAGCCGGTCAAGGGCCAAGCCCAAAGCGCGCCGGTCAAGCTTACCCACCAGACCTACTCCAAAGGGAATGTGATAGACCTCACTGACGCCCTTCATCTGCGCCAGGAACCACAACCGCTGCTGTGCATACGAGAGAGGAAGATGCTGGTTGCGGGGAGCTTTTGTGATCGGCGGCAATTGTGCCTGCCTGCCCCCTGAAATCTTAATGGCCAATTCGCTCAGACGTGGATGCTCGAAGATGTCGCTAATCTCCACTTCCAAGCCAAGTGCCTCTCCCAGTCGAGCAATCACCGAAACAGCCAGCAGCGAGTGCCCGCCGAGATCGAAAAAGTTTTCATGCCGCCCCACCTTTTCTATTTTGAGCACTTCCCGCCAAATGGCCGCCAGGGCGTTCTCAATTTCCCCTTCCGGCTCCTCATAGCCGCTCATCACGTAAGCACTGCTATCCGGAGCGGGCAGCCGCGTCCGGTCCAGCTTTCCGGTGGGCGTCAGCGGCAACGCCTCCAGCCGCACGTATGCCGCCGGCACCATATACTCCGGCAGTCTTTGCGCCAGGTAGCCGCGCAACTCTTCCGTTCCGAACCGGTCCCTGCCATTGCGCTGGTGAAGGCCGCTCGCGCCTTCGGTGTAATAAGCCACCAGGCGCTTCTCCGTTGCAGCGTCCCCGTACGCAACCACCACGGTTTCGCGCACTCCGTCGAGCTCCAACAATCGCTCCTCAATCTCATTCAACTCAATGCGGAAGCCGCGGACTTTGACCTGGAAATCGTTCCGTCCGACAAACTCAATCGTCCCGTCCCTTCGCCACCGAACCAGATCGCCAGTCCGGTACAAACGCCCTCCGCCCCGCTCGGCATAAGGATCGGGCACAAACCGCTCAGCGGTTAAATCCGGACGCCGTAAATATCCCCGCGCTACTGCCGCGCCCCCGATGAAGGCCTCTCCTATCACTCCGATGGGCGTCAAGTTCATCGATGTATCCAGCACATACATCCGCCGGTCACCGATCGGTTGGCCGATGGATAACGAAACCATGTCGTCGGGCAAATCTGCCGGCACCACATAACAACTGCTGAAGACAGTGCACTCCGAAGGTCCATAGCCATTCACCACCCGCATTTCCGGTAATTGCTTCATGGCCCGCCGGATGTGCGTCGCCGATGCGGTCTCTCCGCCTGTCATCAGGTACTTCACGCCTTGCAGGCACTGCGCATCGCTTTCGACAATCGAGTTGAACAATGCCGCCGTCAACCACAGGGTATTGATCCCCTGGCCCCGCACATACTCCCTGATTTGGTCAGCAGTCAACACGTGCTGATGGGTCAACACGCTATGATGGGCCAATACGCTTCGTCCACCGGTCAGCAGGGCCGGCCACAACTCCAGCGTAAGCGCATCCCAGCTCACGGAAGAGTGCTGCAACAGCACCGACTCTTCGCCAAAGCGAACATAATCGACATCAAAAATGAATCCTGGAATGCTGCGATGGGGGACTTCGCTCCCTTTGGGTTCACCAGTCGATCCCGAAGTGTAGATGACATAAGCGAGGCATTCCCTGTCGACACCCGTCTCCACCCGGTCCAGATCGGTCTCCGGCAGATTCGCAAATACAGATTCCTTCGCTAAATCGACAACGCGTATATCTTCATTGATTGGGCCCAACACACCCTGCCAATCGCCTCGCACCAGCACTGCCACCGGCGCACTGTCCTCGACAATGAATCGCAGGCGTTCCCGCGGATATGAAAGATCCAGTGGCACGTAAGCCCCGCCCGCTTTCAATATGGCCAGCAACCCAACCACCATCTCCAATCCGCGCTCAACGCAGATCGCCACCCGCGCATCCGGCCTCACTCCAAGGGCTCGCAGGTAGTGCGCCAACTGGTTCGCTCTGCGATTCAACTCCTCGTAGGTCAAAAACGCGGTCTCGAACACGATTGCCGGCGATTGCGGGCGCCTCCTGGCCTGCTCCTCGAACAACTCATGTACGCACTTTTGCGTGCCTTGGGTCTCCGGCCGATTCCACTCCACCAGGAGTTGCTGGACTTCCTCCTGCCGCAACATCGTCAAGTCCGAAATTCGCACATCATCAATTCCGGCGGTGGCGGTGGCCAGCAAAAGCCCGTAGTGATAGAGCATGCGCTCGATTGTGTCCGCATCGAACAGCCCGCTGTCATAATTGAACGCCAGGCTGGGGATCTCGCCGTCTCCCGCAGTGAGCGTCAAATCGTACTTGGCGGTGGCGACCTCCGACCCCATGGGACGCATCTTGATTCCCGGGAGGTGAGGCGGCGCGCCCGTGCCGGTCGAGAACGAAAACATCACTTGAAACAGGGGCGACCCGGTAATGCGCCGCTCCGGCGATAATTCTTCGACCAGCCTCTCCAGAGGCAAGTCCTGGTGATCGAATGCTTCCAGCGTCGCTTTTTTCACGCGCTGGAGCACCTCCCGGAACGTCGGATCGCCTCGGAGATCAGCCCGCATGATCAGAGTGTTCACGCAGAACCCGATCATGCCTTCGGTGCGCACGTGATTGCGGTTCGTGATCGGCGTTCCTACTCCGAAGTCCGTCTGTCCCGTATACCTCTGTAGCAGCACCAGGTACAGCGCCAGGAGTGTCATAAAGACAGTCGCGCCCTCCTGCCGGCTGAACGACTTCATTCTTTCCCAATACTCTGCTGGAATCGTTCCAGTCACCATGCCGCCGCGATGCTGCGTCAGGGCCGACCGTGGTTTGTCCGTGGGCAGTTCCAAATGCCCGGGCATTCCCGCGAGCTGTTTTTTCCAGTAGTCCATCTGCCGGACAAAAACTTCGCCCTGAAACCATTGGGTCTGCCACAGCGTGTAGTCCGCGTACTGGATTGGCATCTCCTTCAGCGGCGATTCCTGCCCTTGCACACGGGCCGCATACAGTAGAGCCATCTCTTGGAGGAACACCCCCATCGACCACTCATCGATCACGATATGGTGAACGGTCAGCGCCAGAATGTGTTCGCGCTCTCCCAACCGGATGAGCACGCCGCGCAGCAACGGAGCCATTCCCAGATCGAAGGGCTTTGCAGCCTCCAGCACGACGATCTCCCGCGCCCGTTTTCTTCTCTCTTCAACACTTTCCTGATTGCTCAAATCCAGCGGTTGCAGCCGGAAGTCGATGAAAGTCTCGACTCTCTGCACGGGCTCGCCGTCCACCACCTCGAACCGCGTCCGCAAGGCGCCATGCCGTCGAATGATCTCTTGTAAGCTCCACTCCAAAGCCGTCGCGGTCAAATCTCCGTGTAGCTCGCACGCCAGCACGACGTTATAGAAATCACTGAAGGGCCGTAGACGGTCCAGGAACCAGAGCCGCTTTTGCGCCCAGGAAAGGGGTAACCGTTCGCTTGTTTCCGCCGAGGCAATGTCCCTGCCTCGTGAGCTAAGGCCTTCCTTCTGCAAAAAAAGGCGCAGTAATTCCCGCTCTTCTTCCGCATGGTCTTTTTTTAAGACAACCTTTTCAGAAGGCATTTTTCAGAAACTCTAAAGGTTCGATAGGCTCAAGCTCAGGAAATTCCCTGGCCGAAGATGAAATCCGCTGGGCAGTAGACGGAGGCATGCCCAAAACGTAGAATTTAAGCCCTAATTTATGACCTGCCACCGGAAATCATGCCCATCGGTCGTAAATCCGGGGTTTCCTTTATTCCAAATAGCGGTAGATTTGCAGAGATATTTATTAGACCATAGATCAACCAAGGAAGTTCACAGGGGCAAAATTAAAGTCTTATAATTAAATGAACGCGCTCTAGCAGGCTTGCAACTGTGAGCTGTTCGGGTACGCAAGTCGTAGAAAACGGGACTCGTCCCAACAGACAGGAACGAAAACGCGTCGGAATTTTCGTTCGACCATTTAGTGTGTTTTTTTTACGACCACTTCACGGCAATTGCGGATTAATTAGAGTCTTGCCCTCAACCCCCGCAGCTACAGCTTCCAGGGCCCGATTCACTTCGCTCAAGCCATAGAATTTCAACGGAATCGCCGACCAGGGAGCGGAGCGTGAGGGATCGCTCATCAGCCGCACCGATTTGTAGAAGTGCGAAAAATCGGAGCCCCAACAACCGCGTACGTCGAGGTGCTTCTTGTTCAAGTCCAGGTGGGGGTTGAAGGATACGTCGCCGGCATTCGTGTATTGACCGACAATGACCACGCGCCCCGCATCGCGCGTGTAGCGCATTGCGTCAACCACGGCGCTGGGATTGCCCGTGGCTTCAATCGTTACATCCGCTCCTCTGCCATCGGTAAGATTGCGGACCCACTCGCCCCTTTCGGTTTCCGTACTGGAGGTAAAATCCAACGTCTTGTGCGCTCCCACCTGCTTGGCAACCTGTAGGCGGGCTTCCGGCGCTCCGATACAAAAAACGCGGTGGGCGCCGCGCAGCAAGGAGCAAATAATGGCGGAGAGGCCCACCGGCCCGCTCCCAAGGACCAGCACCTGGTCGCCGAGCGAGATGTCCGCGCGCTCCACGGCATGCACAGCCGTAGGCAAGGAACATCCCCCGGCCATGAATCTTTGTGGGTCCACGCCATTCAGACTTAAGCAGCGTGTATCCGGCCTAAGATAAATCGATTGGGCCCACCCGCCGGCCAAACCATCGGTGACCCCATAGGTGACCCCGTAAACCTTCCTCTTCGGACAGCGCGTGCCAGCCTTTGCAACTGCGCAGTGCCAGCACACACCGCAGGTCCTGTGGACATCGAGAAACGTGACTTCATCCCCCTCGCGAAATCGGCGTTCTTCTACATCAACCAGGTTGCCGCGTATCTTGCTCAGCACTCCCACTGAGACGTGCCCGGGAATGATCGGATAAGGCACGCCCGCCAACTGCCCCGCGTGCAAATGAACATCCGTACCACAGACTTCGCTCAAGCGAACATCCAGCATCGCTGAGTTCATTTCCAGTTCGGGTTCTTCAAACTCGCACACCTGAACGGGGGCAAATGGTTTTTGCATGACTGCCGCCAAGATTTTCTGCAAGAGACCTCTTCCTTCTGTACTTGACTATGGTTTTTTGAATGCAGGTTTTGAATCAATCGAAAGAAACGCGGTAGTTGCTTACATTTTTTCTCGCGTTCTCAAATTTTCTCGCGTTCTCAAAGATACAATATAAACTCACATGCGCATGTGCGTTCCGCTTTGATGCAGGGCAATCGCAAGGAGGACTCTTTGGCTACAGCAGCTCCCTCCACTCCCGACGCTGCCGTCCCGGTGGTCGAGCATCCTCTGCGCAATCCGCATTATCGCCTTTTGCTGATCGGCGGCTCGATATCGTTTCTGGGCGATCAATTCTACATGGTGGCCTTGCCCTGGTTGATCTTGCAGCAAACGGGTTCGGCTGTGGCCATGGGCGGAATCATGATGGCTGGCTCCATCCCGCGCGCTCTTCTCATGCTCATGGGAGGGGTCGTCAGTGATCGCTTCTCCCCGCGTAAGATCATGATGAGTACAGCCTCAGCGCGTACGATCTGTGTGGCCGGGATCGCCATTCTCATCTGGCTCCGGGTGCTTCAGACGTGGGAACTCTATGCGCTGGCCATTGCATTTGGAGTGGCCGATGCTTTTGCCGCGCCCGCGGGGTCCGCATACTTGCCTTTTCTATTGAAGCCTGAGCAACTGGTGCCGGCCTCTTCGATCAGCCAAAGCACGGCCCAGGTGATCACCATTGCCGGCCCGATTCCCGTGGGATTTGTGATCAAGATACTGGGCGTTGCCTGGGCCTTCTTCCTGGACGCAATCAGTTTCCTGTTTATCATCGGCGCGCTATGGAAGCTGCCCGACCCGCCGAAGTCTCAGACTGCGCGGAAAGCCGCACTACCCGCGATTGCCGAGGGGATTGCGTACGTGATAAGAGATGTGCCCCTGCGTTCGTTGATGCTCCTGGCCATGATGATGAATTTCTGCGTTGCCGGGCCGGTTTCTCTCGGCCTCACCTACCTGACCAAAACCCGATTCGGATCGCCCGCCATCTTGGGCGCTTTGACGTCGGCAGTGGCCGCGGGCACTCTGTTAGGCGCGTTGCTGGCCGGCGTGTGGAAGATTCGGCGGCGCGGCCTGATGATTCTTCTGGTCGCGGCGGCGTTGGCTCCTTGCCTGGGGGCTATTGGCCTCGTGGATACACCGTGGGCCATTGGCGTAGTTATGTTCGTGATTGGCCTCTTAGCCGGCTTTATGAACGTCCATATCAGTGCATGGGTAATGCAGCGGATCGCCCCAGAGGTGCGCGGACGAGTGTCGAGCGTGCTGATGCTGGCCTCTTTTGGAATCATGCCCATCTCCTTCGCCCTTGCCGGATTCCTGGTTGCGTGGAGCCTGAAGTTCATGTTTGTCCTTGCCGGTCTGGCAATGCTGCTGGCGGCCGCCGGAGCGTCAATCGCGAAGTCTGTCCGGGAGATCGAATAGAAAGCACAGTCTCAAACGGTCCGTTGCAGCACATCTTGAGACCGGAACTTCTGAACTAAACAACCTACCGTTTCGAAGTCGACCTGTCACATTTCTTTCTACTGATCACCGCGCCGTTATTTTGCTTTGGCGGCCAACTTGCCGCTGGGTTATTGCACGCCGGTAAGTCGGGTGAACACCTCTCTCCAAATTTTGAAATGCAAGGTTCAGCTTGCCCGGATCCCCCCGCCGACTGTTCAACTCTCACTCTGGTGACATCAAGTTCAAGTCGCTGGCGATGCTTTCTATATATGCCTTGACACGTATATACTGACTGATGTATACAAGAAGAGTGGAATCTGTCTTCGAAATCATTGCGGAGCCAAACCGCCGCGCGATACTGGACCTCCTGGTCTCGTCACAACAGTCGGTGGGAGAGATCGAGCGTCAGCTTCGTATGTCGCAGCCAACCGTGTCAAAGCACTTGCGCGTGCTGCGAGAGGCCGGTTTCGTGGAATCCACGGTGGACGCACAGCGCCGTCTCTACCGGCTGAAACCTGAACCACTTCAGGAGCTGGAGGCCTGGCTGGCTCCGTTCCGCCGGTTCTGGTCCGCTCACGTCGATGCTCTCGAACGACACCTCGACCGCATGGACCAAAATGAAAATCAAGCAACACCAACGAAAAAAAAGACGAGGAGAAGGCGCGCCCCAAACCCCAAACGTGACAAAGGAGAAACGAAATGAAAATCAAAGTGACCAGCATATACGTGGACGACCAGGACAAGGCCCTGCGCTTTTATACGGAGGTACTGGGCTTTGCCAAGAAAGTTGATTTCAGTCAGGGCCCATATCGCTGGCTGACCGTGGCCTCGCCCGAGGAGCCGGACGGGACCGAGCTACAGCTGGCGCTGAACAGCAACCCCGCGGCCAAAACGTATCAGCAGGCGATGTTTCAACAGCGCCAGCCCGCGGCCATGTTCTTTACCGACGATGTCAAGGGCGACTGCGAGCGGATCAAGGCCCGCGGCGCCGAGTTCACGATGCCGCCCACCAGCGTGACCGGCTCGACCATTGCAATGCTGAACGACACCTGCGGCAACCTGATTCAGCTCACCCAGCTGGCACGCTATTCAGGCTAAGGAGAAGATGATGACCCATCGAGCGCAGTACACACCGGGTCCGGCCCACGGGGCGCAGGTACGAAAGGACCGGGGACAAAACGGCGAAGAGAATTGGACGCTCATTCTCGTCAGAGAACTGCGCCACTCGCCGGAAAAGGTCTGGCAGGCGCTCACCGACCCGTCTCATCTGCGCGAGTGGGCGCCCTTTGACGCCGATGGGAGTCTGGGTACGGTTGGAACCACGGTGAAACTCACCACCGTCAAGGCGCCCAAGGCGCAGGTTTCCGAGACAACAGTGACGCGAGCCGACGTTCTCAAGGTGCTTGAGTACAACTGGGGTGACAAGGATATCCGGTGGGAACTCGAAGCCTTTGCTGGTGGCACGCGCCTGACGCTGTGGCACAACATCGATCGCGGCTTCATCTCCATGGGCGCTGCCGGGTGGCACATTTGTTTCGATGTTCTGGATCGCCTTCTCATGGGAACTCCGATCGGCCGCATCGTCGGCGCCGAGGCCATGAAGTTCGATTGGCCCCGGCTCAACTCTTCGTACGCCCAGCAGTTCGGTATTGAAACGCCCAGTTTGCGTCTTCGCAAACAGACTCAGGAGTATGAGGAGGCCAAACAAATCCAGCAGGCGCTCATGCCCAAGGAAATTCCGCAGATGCCCGGTCTGGAGATTTCGGGTAGTTGGCGGCCGGCACGCATCGTCGGAGGCGATTATTTTGATGTCTTCAAACTTGGCGCCAGCCGGCTAGGGCTCTGCATCGCCGACGTGTCCGGCAAGGGAATGCCAGCCGCTCTGCTGATGTCCAACCTCCAGGCAGTGATCAAGGGGCTGGCAGCCGAGAACACGTCACCCAAGGAACTGATGGAGAAGGTCAACCGCGTGATGTGGCATAACACCACGGCGGCCAAGTTCATCACCCTCTTTTATGGCCTGCTGGATGTCAACCGCAAAACCCTACAGTACGCCAGCGCCGGACACAACCCACCCGTTTTGACCCGGGAAGACGGGGTTCAGGTACGCCTGGAACAAGGCGGCCTGATCGTGGGTGCTTTCGAGGAGTGTGTTTACGATCAGGGTGAGATCGACCTGCGGCCCGGAGACCGCCTGGTCCTGTTTACCGACGGCCTGAGCGAGGCGGTGGACGGAAACGGCGAGGAGTTTGGCGAAAAGCGATTGGCCGAGGCCTCGCGCTGCAACCGTCAACTGTCGGCGGAGGCGCTTCACCGTTGCTTGCTGGACCGCGTCACCGATTTCTGCGGCGGCGAATTTGAGGACGACGCCACTGTCCTGGTCGTTGCTGTTTCCTAGAGAAACCGCGGCATCGTCGGCCGATGGCCGTGGATGGCCGGCACAGGCACGTTGTTGACGCATAGATATACGGTTAACTGGCCGCTATGATGCGCCAAGTAAATGACGCGGCGTCGCCAATAATAAATGGAGGGGAAAATTAACCATGAACATGCCCACCCAACGTACGATTTTTCGCTGGATTCACATCTTCCTTAGCATTCCGATACTCGGCTATCTCTATAGTCCGTTTGAAAAACTTCCAGACTACGCCGGCCCAACCAGGTATATCTTCTTTCCTTTAATGGTCCTTACGGGATTGTGGATGTGGAAAGGCCATGTCGTTCGCCAGCTTTTTTCGAAAAGCCCGGCCCAAAGAGGCGCCGCAGGCAACCGCTAACGACCCGGCCGCCTTAGACCACTCATGCCAAGCTAGTAGAATGATACCGACATGACGCTTTCACTAAAAAAAACGAGGGGCACCCAACAAGAAATCATGACCTGCAAAGGCTGCTCAGCGCAATCATTCGCGAAGCCTGTGAGGCAGTCTGCCCGTTTATGATATCTCGTCCCCAGCCTTGCGCTGGGCGCGTATAACCACAGCCGCTGTGATCGCGGAAGCTGTGCCGATTATGCTGCTGATTGCAGTCGTGGCAACCTTTGGGCCGAAAGAGAGCACGGCGGCCCAAGCATATGCGGAGCGGCTCGGTCAATGGATTGGACCCATCGCTGGCGCGGCCATGTGTCTTCTCATGGGCTGGTGGGCGGCTTGCAGGACTCCTTCTCGAGCAATATGGCACGGAGTGGCGACCGGGCTGGGCGCTGCCGGTATTGACATTGCACTCCTGATCGCCAGCGGAACCACATTCCGCTGGCTCTTCTTCGCTTCGAACCTGGGCAGGCTCGTGTGCGGCTTATTCGGAGGGTGGATAGCCACTCGCATTTCGATGAGACATCGGGAGTTCTAAAACCGTCCTCCAGTAAGGCACCCAGCACCCAGTTTCACCTGCGAAGGTTGCAGGTTTACGCTGAGCGCAGGTAAATTAGGTGCGAGCATTGGAGCTGAATATGAAAAAGCCCGTCGCGGTGGAATCTGCCTCCGCAGTCATTGACGCGAGGATCAACGAACTTAGGGACTGGCGCGGGAAGACGCTGGCGAAAGTTCGCGCAATTATCCACGAAGCAGACCCTGAGATCCTGGAAGAGTGGAAGTGGGCCAAGGCGACATCGCCGGGGATTCCTGTATTTTCCCGCGGCGGCATCATCTGCACGGGAGAGACCTACAAGAACGCCGTCAAGATGACCTTTGCCAAGGGAGCTGCCTTGAAGGACCCCTCGGGTCTATTCAACTCCAGCCTCGAAGGGAATGTCAGGCGCGCCATCGACATCCACGAAGGCGACAAGATCGATGAAGCTGCCTTGAAGAATCTTATCCACGCCGCCGTGGCGCTCAATCTCAAGGGCAAAAGTAAGCCCAAGCCCAGGCGGAAGCCAAAGTTGGTGCCCCGGCGAGCCAGCAGCAAGCGGGCCGACTAGCTTCATCCGACCCCAGCAAGGAAAGGCGACTTGCCGGGAGCCCCGGATCGCAGGTCCGGGCTAGGCCTTCGTTTGAGGCCGCTGACCATGAAGCTCAGCGGAATCGGGCATCGGCAACACACAGTCAATTGAGTGCGGGATGGTCCACCGAACAATGCGGCCTTATAGCCGGTCGTCATCCCACTTCAGCGGCTGCGTGATCTTCGCGGCTTTCGGCTCGCTGTAGTTACGCGTGGGCGGTGCCAAGACCCCATAGAACTGCGGAGTTGCTATCTTCGAATAAGAACTTCTTCCACAGGTCTATCTAAGATTCGGGTCGTCAAAATTTTGGGTCCCACGACCACTGCTGCATTGCGTGCTTCTGGCCTTCGATCACAAGGGCCGCTGCGTACCCCTGAGTCACCGGAATATCGTACATGCTCCACCGCAACACTTCCTGGGGCGCAAGTTCTACCCATAAAAGAGCGGGCGGAACATCTGGGCCGAACGCCACACCGAAGCTATCCAGAGGGACGGAGAGGCCCTCGCCCAGGGCCTTGATGTAGGCCTCTTTTCGGGTCCAACAACTAAAAAAGCCCTCGGCTCTTTTGTCCGCCGGCAGGGCGCGCAGGGCGTTCACTTCACCTTGGGAAAAGAAACGTGCTGCAATTTCATCCGTTGCGAATTCCTGATTGATGAACTCAATATCCACACCCATACGCAGCCCTTGCGCCACAGCGAGTACCGCAAAGTCTCGAGAATGCGACAGATTAAATTGGATACCGCTTCCCTTCAGGCTCGCAGACAACTCCGGCTTACCCTTCTCACCATAAGAAAACGCCAACTCCTCTGGCGCGGCGGCAACATACGCCGCGAGTATCTTCCTCATCGCTGCTCGGGCAACAATGAAACGCGTCCTGTCTCTTTCAAAATAAAACCGGTCGGCACGTTGAATCTCGTCTTGGGAGAGCACGCTGCGGAAGCATTGGACCTCATCTTCCTGCCGAACGAGATGTATTTGCCAAACGTGGACTTCTCTTGCGTCCAGTTTCATATTTGTGACCGGCCGGCTCAGAAAAGAAGCATCTTCAGTGACAATCAAACCGCAGCCAGGAAGCTTCGGCTGACAGCACGGTTAGGGCTTAGTGCAAGCTTCGATTTAAAGCCTGATTTTAGATAAAATACAATATTCAGGCATTGACTGCTTTCTATGGTAGCCCAATTGGCTATTTACCGGTAATCACAACGAGCTCTTCAGGAGAACGAAACCATGTCCACTGCACCTGCTATGGAATCTTTCCAATTTCAAGCTGAGACAACACAGCTTCTTCATCTGATGATCCATTCTCTCTACACACAAAGAGAGGTATTTCTGAGGGAGCTGATTTCAAATGCCTCTGATGCGCTGGACAGGCTGCGATTTGAAGCTCTCACCAACTCCACGCTGGTTCCAAATGATCACAAGTATGAGATCAGGCTCAAGCCGGAGCTTGCTACAAGGACCCTGACCATCAGCGATACGGGCATAGGAATGAACCGCCAGGAACTCATTAATCATATTGGCACAATTGCGCGATCGGGCACGCAGGAACTGCGAAAACGCATGAAGGAATCACAATCTGTGGAGTCGGCGGCCGACCTGATTGGGCAATTTGGTGTGGGTTTCTATTCTGCGTTCATGGTGGCGGACAAAGTAGCCATCATCACTCGACGCGCGGGCGAAGCTAACGCCACGCGATGGGAATCGGCCGGCGATGGCACTTACACGCTTGCGGAAGTGGAAAAAGCAGGCTGTGGAACGGAAATCATCCTTTCTCTAAAACAGCCCGACGCCGACAATGGAGTTGAAGATTACACCGACCGGTGGAAGCTGGCGATGATTGTCCACAAGTATTCTGATTTTATTGCCTACCCCATCATTTATGAAGGGCCAAGCCAGGAGCCGGGCGAAAAAGAGGACGCGGAAAAAGAGATCAAGATCGAAACCAAAACGTTGAACTCCATGAAACCGATCTGGACGCGCAATCGCTCCGAGGTCACAGAAAGTGATTACAGCGAATTCTATAAGCATCTTTCCAATGATTGGAATGATCCGCTCAAGGTGCTGCCTCTTAAAGCCGAAGGGACTTTTGAATATGAAGCACTGCTCTTTATTCCTTCACAGGCCCCTTATGATCTTTATTATCATGCAGGAGAAGCGGGCCTCAGACTCTATGCCAGACGCGTCATGGTGATGGACAAATGTGAAGACCTGCTACCCAGATACTTGCGCTTTATCAAAGGCGTGGTCGATTCCAGTGACTTGCCGCTCAATATTTCCCGGCAACGGCTTCAGCAGGACCGCCATATCACCCAGATTCGCAAATGGCTGACACGCAAAACACTCGAAGCGCTCGCTGAAATCCGCGAAAAACAAGCGGAACAGTACGTGAATTTCTGGGGCCAGTTTGGAAAAGCTTTGAAGGAAGGCGTTGGCTCTGACTATGAAAACAAGGAAAAACTTCTTCCTCTTCTGATGTTTGAATCATCGCATGATGCCAAAGAGCTCACGACTTTGAAAAATTATGTGGAGAGGATGAAACCTGAACAGCAAGACATCCTGTACCTGACAGGCGAGTCGCGCAAGGTGCTTGAAAATTCTCCGCACCTGGAAGCCGTGCTGAAGAAGGGCTATGAAGTGCTCTACCTGAGTGATCCAGTTGACGAATTGCTCGTCCAGCACCTCAACGAATTTGAGGGAAAACATCTGAAGTCAGTGACTAAAGGTAAAGTTCATCTGGGAACAGAGGAAGAGGAAAAGCAACGCGAAGAACAACTCAAGCAGAAAGAAGGGGAATACGCGGATTTCCTGGCAGCATGCCAGAAAAAGCTGGATCAATACGTAAAACAGATGCGTTTATCCACGCGCTTGGTCGGCTCTCCCGCATGCCTGGTAACGGAAGAGCACGAGTATAGTCCGCATCTGGAACGCCTGCTGCAAAAGGGAAAGGGGGGAGGCGCGAAGCAGCGGCGCATCATGGAACTCAACTCAGACCATCCGTTAGTTGCGCGCCTTTATGAGCGGTTCAAGGCAAATGGTGAAGACCCGGCGGTAAGCGATTCGATTGAGCTCCTGTTCCAGTTGGCCCTGTTAGCGGAAGGATCGGAGATTGCAGACCCTGTACGACTCAATCAGATCACTCTGGATTTGCTCCAGAAGGTCGTGTAGGAGAGTGGAATTTGCCGAGGTATCCGTTAAGCAAACACGGAAAAAGTTTACAGCAAGGCACGAGTATATTGACTCGTGCCTTGCGACTTCCAAACACCTCAAACAGGTTCGCTGAAACCATGTTGGTTTGGCCTTCAAGGTCTTCTCCCAAACTATGAATTGTCGTGAGGACTCACTGACCGGCAGGGAGCGAATCATAGTCACATTAAACGACCGTGAAGATTACAGCAGCAACCAATTCCGACTCCAAGCGTCAGGACAGCGGAAAGCATGGACTTGCTTACGAAGCAAGTTCCGCACCCATATCGCGTTGACATCCAAAGGTCTTCCCTAAAGACCTCTCGTATTATGAGTTGCCAGCTGTGCGGGAAGATACCGTCGCAAACAAATCCCCGGCTGTAGAGTGCAACCGCATGGTTATGGTGTTACACAACAGCCGTGTGGAGGTGTTCAGAAAAAAATGGTCGCCCGTAAACATGTGGCGTGTAAACGGACCTGACGTCATTTCCTTCCATGGCGCCAATGCTTCTTCTGCCACTTCAGGATCATTCAAACCGCCAAAGACGGAAACAGGACAATCCAGCCGTCCGCCCTGGTAAGTATATGTCTGGACCGCTGAAAAATCCGCCCTCATTAACGGCAGCATGATGCCGCGAAAATCAGGGTTGTCCAGTAGTTCAGGTGGTGTGCCATTCAGCCGCCGCAGCTCTTCAATCAACTCAGGTTCAGGAAGGTTGTAGGTGATTGGCCGCGACCTGGGCAATTGCGGAGCCGGAGCGCCGGAAGCAAACAAGTGTTTGGGCGTTGTTCCCAGGCGTTTTTTTAATGCCAGTGAAATTTCAAACGCCAACATGGCACCCATGCTATGACCGAAGAAGGCAAACGGTTTGTCGAGCAAAGGCTCAATGATATCTGCCAGCCCCGCGGAGAGTTTCAGCGCATTTGTTTCCAGGGTCTCTGTCATTCTCATTCCGCGCCCCGGGATTTCAATGGCACACATCTCTATGTACTCAGGAAGATGTTGCGGCCACGAACGAAACACTGAAGCTCCCCCGCCTGCGTACGGCAAACAAAACAGCCGGAGCTGAGCGTCAGAGTTAGGCCGGGGACAGACAAAATACCGGCGCAACATAGGCGATGCGATAGGACTCTGCATTGAACTCCTTTCGGCGAGAACTTTTTTGTTGTCTGCTCTTCCCCGCTGTAAGGGAACGGCTTGGCCGCGTCGATCGATGCAGCAATGAAGTGGTGAGCGTCACGCATTGCTGAAATGTCTCACGGCTGATCCACAGTCTCTCCCTTGCGCTACCGAATGAATTGCCGGAATTATCTCCTCCTCCAAACTGCTGGAAAAAACAAGAATGCCGGACACGCCCAGATAAAACAAGCTTGGCCTGTCCAGAGCGGTCCGCTAGTTCGGGAGCCAGCAAAGCGACAAATTTAGGTATCGTTAAGGCTTTTTTCTGAAAGCAGGAATCGAATCAAAAACTTTCCCCATTTAATAAAGTGGCGAAATACATATCATTAATATTAATATTTTCTCACGTACAATTCATTTGCTAAATTTAGCTTTGCAAAAATATTCCAACCTTGTACCAGATTCGAAATCCTCGCAGACGTTAAGCTGCTTTAGGTCATATAAGTAGTAAGCAGGAAGATTGTCATGGGGGCAAATCGACCCTGTTATGACGCGCTGCGTCCCCGCTTTACATAAGCTGGTGACGGGTGCCGCTCGAATGAACAGGATCAAGCCCCTCGCGGGATCGCTCCTGGACACACGCGCTTATGACACGATTGTTTGTTCTCATCTCAAGAGCGATTGACCTTTCCCTTTTGCAACACTAACGTTGGGACTGAAGGAAAAACACTCTTACACCATGAGCACTGTGGTTGTATCGACTTCACCCGCGATCGCGGCAGAAAATTATTCTGGGCGCTTCTATCGTCCTGAACTTGATGCATTGAGGTTTTTTGCCTTCTTTGGCGTGTTCCTCTTCCATGCGTTCCCGCGGGTCACCAGCTTTTACGATGCCAATGGAATTCCACGCTGGATCACCGCAACCGTTATTCCCGCTTTCACCAGCGGGGCCTATGGTGTAGACCTTTTTTTCGCGCTGAGCGCCTATCTCATCACCAGCTTGCTCTTGCGTGAGCGCGCAACCACTGGCAGCTTAGATCTCCGCGGTTTTTACTTGCGCCGGATTCTGCGCATCTGGCCACTCTATTTGAGTTTTGTTGCTTTCTCTGCGTTGGTCTCCCTGCTGACGCCCACGCAGCATCTTCCGTTGCGGTACGTTGTGGGATACAGCCTGCTCGCTGGAAACTGGATCTACACGATTTACGGACTGCCCGCATCATTCGCTATACCGCTGTGGACCGTGTCGATTGAAGAACAGTTCTACCTGACGTGGCCGCTCGCGTTTCGCAAAGCTTCCTTGCGCCGAATGCTATGGATTGCCGTGGGCGTACTGGTAATAGCGAACGTGGTCCGTGTGGCGCTTGCTGTCTCCGGGGCAACCCTGCCGGCCATGGAGTACAACACATTTGCGCGCCTTGATCCCATTGCTCTGGGAATTTTGGTGGCCCTTGCCGGCAATCGGCTTCCGGCATTTTCTCAGGTGCAGCGCGTTACCTTTCTGGCCGGAGGCATCCTGAGTTGGATCGCCGCTGCCGCTTTCAACGGCTGGAATGATCCGCAGAATCCCGAAATCTGGAGACTTACAATCAGCCATCCGATAATTTCACTGGCGAGCGTTGCGATTCTGCTCGCGTTCCTGGGCTCGCAGCACCATCTTCTCCGTAACCGGCTTCTCATTTACCTGGGAAAAATTTCATACGGCCTGTATGTAGTGCATGAGTTCGGACGATTTTGCGCTGCAAGCTTCATGCATCCATCCACGCCGCTGGGAGTGGTTGCGCAGTCGATCGTAGGCCTGGCGTTTACCGTAATGATCGCCGCAGCCTCTTACCGCTGGCTGGAAGGCCCGTTTCTTAAGCTAAAAGAGCGGTTTTCCCATATTGAATCACGCCCTGTCTAAGAGGCGAGCACCATGAGACTTGATGCCGTCAGAAGCGCAAATCGTACTCTTGTATCCCCGAGGTTTGTCTGATAGTTAGCCCGCCTGCCAGCACAAAGCACGTGCCAGTTTTCATTGACAATCCCTCTCATTTTGTATATAAAATGGCTGTCATATTTAGTGAGCCCTGATTTTTCGTTCCGATGTCTATAGATCGGCCCGACAGAAATTTGGCTCAGAGATTAAAGATCTCTGAGCCAATATTTTTTAGGGGGCAATCGGCAGGACCACGTGGGGGTAACAATCTGTCTGCCGGCGGTAGTTTTCAGAATGCCTAAGCCTGTTTTCCCGCAATCGCGGGTTGGGGAATGTTCCATCGGAGCAGGCTTCGCATTTGAGATCTAGCGCGGTCCTTAATTTTTGCACGTAAATAGCAAAGTCAAGAAGCGGGCGAGCCCCGATTTCAGCTCCCGGTAGATTCCGGAGCAAGCTGGGAAATTTGGCTCAGAGAGCGTGTCTCTCTGGGCCTTTTTGTTTTTGACTGGTTGCTGACAAGCCGTCTTTAGATCACTTATGTCGCAAGAAAAGACGGCCTGGACATCGAGCGTCAGGGCGGGTTCGCGAAGGCTAACAACAGCTCTAAAGGAGCTTGGCAATCATGAAACCGGTAGTTTTAGCTCTTAATCAAGGTTCGAGGTCCCGCTTGGCGGGACTTCAACTGGGATGCTTGCTGCTAATCGCCATGATCTCCGGTTCGTCGCAGTTTGCGCTGGCCCAGGACGATGATGGCGACACGGGCGGAGTAAAGTTTTCCCAAGAGGCAGCCGCCACTTTTAACAAACGCTGCACCGCGTGTCATACCTATGGAAAAGGCATCAAGGTAGGTCCGGACCTGAAGGGCGTGAACGAGCGGCGCAAGCCCGATTGGCTGCTCAAATTCATCCATGCATCTTCCAATGTGATTAAATCCGGTGATCCCACCGCAACTTCTCTGTTTGCTGAGTTCAAACAACAACGCATGCCTGACTGGACGGACCTGTCAGACCAGCAGATCAAGGACATCCTTAGTTATATAGCGATTGGCGGGCCGGACATCAAACCCGTCGACGAGAAGAATGCCGAAGGCGCCACGGCAGCGGAAGTGGAGCAAGGACGCAAATTGTTCAACGGGCAGGCGCGCACGAAATACGGTGCTCAAGCCTGTGTCACATGTCACACCGTTCAAGGCGAAGGCATGGGCGGAAGCCTGGGCCCCAACCTGACGAGCACCTATTTTAAGTACCAGGACAGAGCCCTCGCCGAATTCCTGCGGCATCCCTGTTTCCAGTTTGGCTCCAATGCTTTTGAAACACACTACCTGACCGCCAAAGAATCTTTTGCGTTAAAGGCGTTTCTGCGCCAGGCAGCTTTGCGCCAGCCAGCGCGCTCGGCAACCGGTGCGGACGGACACACTCCTACCGGAGCAAAGATCGCATCAAGCAACCCTCAGCAGGCGCAATTGTCTCCGAGTAGCAGCAGTCAAGAAGGGAGCAAGCGATGAAGCTCAATTTTCTTTTTGCCGCATGGCCATATATTGCATTGGCGCTGCTGGTGATCGGAATCAGCGTGCGTTATCTGCTGGACCGCCGGAATATGGACGCAGTAACGGCGGAGATGTCTGAGGCCTGGTCGCTCATCGGTGGCAACAAATGGTGGCGCGCCAGTGTGCTCTTTTTGTTTCTGGCCCACTTTGCGGGCCTGCTCTTCCCGCGTGGAATCATCTTGTGGAACGGCAGCCCGATCAGGCTTTACCTGCTGGAAGGTCTTGCTTTCGCCATTGGAATTGTGGCGCTGGCAAGTGGAGCCATCCTGTTGTGGCGACATCTAGGCCACCATTCCAGCCGGTCCGCGGTTGCAGAATTATCAGACACAGTTTTTCTTGGCTTATTATTCGTCGGGATCGTCTCCGGCCTGCTTGTTGCGGCGCTTTATCGCTGGGGTTCTTCCTGGGGCGCTATGACGCTCTCACCGTACATTACTTCTCTGGTGCGGGGGAACCCAGCTGCGGGTTTTGCCGTGCAGATGCCGTTCCTGGTCCGGCTGCATGTGTTTTCCGCATTTGCCGTGCTGGCGGTTCTTCCGCTCACCCGCGCGGCGGCATTCATGGTTTTCACGCTTCATCGCTCCTTTGTGTTGATTGGTCGTCCAATTTCCGCGGTTGTGCGCGCCGGAGAAGCTTGGCTGCGCAAACACAACCCCGCACCCTGGCTATGGCCGGAGGAGGACTAAAACTCCATGCGCTTGCAGTTACTACTTATGGTTGTAGTCGGCGTTGCGCTTGCGGGTGGAGTCGGCGCTTGGGAACTTACGCGGATCGGCGTCCATCAAGGCTATGGGCCAGAACAGCCGATTGCTTTCCCCCACAAAGTCCATGCCGGAGACAACAAGATCCCGTGCCTTTATTGCCATTATGGAGCACGCACGAGCCGGCATGCGGGCATTCCGCCCGCGAGCGTCTGCATGAACTGCCACAGCGTTCTGGAAAAGCAGACGGTCGCGATTGAAAAACTTAAAGAGGCAGTCCAGCAGGAGCGCCCCATTCGCTGGGTCAAGGTCCATAATCTGCCGGATTTTGTTTACTTCAATCACAGCCAGCATGTGCTCTCCGGCGTTGCCTGCCAGAGTTGCCACGGACCGGTAGAAGCCATGGAGCGTGTGAATCAGGTATCACCGCTGACCATGGGTTGGTGCCTGCAATGCCATCGTGAGCACGCCAAGCTGCCGGTGGGCGATTTCCAGCGCGCGGCGCTGAGCCTTACGCAAAAACAAAAGCTTACGGCCGGTTTGGACTGTGCAAGCTGCCATTACTGAAGACTGTAAGTTGAGAACGAAGAGCGGTAAGTCAACAATGAACAGCATCCTAAGAAGTCGGAGCAACCAATGAGCCATACCGGCGAGTCCGGCGGAGTTAAGAGTTCCTGCAAGGGTCCGAAAGAACAACTCGTGCAGATCGGCGAGCCTGCGTATTGGAAGAGCGTTGACGAACTGCACAACGGCCCGCGCTACACCGGCGAATTTCCCGGAGGCCTTCCCGCAAGTTCAAGCCGCACGGAAGCCACACGCCGCGACTTTCTCGCGCTCATGGGTTTTAGCCTTGCTGCTGTCGGGCTTGCCGGATGCCGCGCTCCCGTGCAAAACGCCATTCCCTTCCTGGTGGGATCAGACCAGATCATTCCCGGCGTTTCCAACTGGTACGCCACCACGTGCCGTGGCTGTGCTTCCTCATGCAGTTTGCTGGTCAAACAGCGTGATGGCCGTCCGATCAAGATTGAAGGCAACTCCGCGTCAGCGATATTTGGCAGCGGAACATGCGCTACCGGACAAGCCACCGTCCTCTCGCTCTATGACGACGAACGCCTGCGCGGGCCGCTCTGGCATGGCAAGCCGGCCAAGTGGGAGGAGATCGATCAGCATGTGCTGGAATCGCTCACCTCTGCCCTTGCCGCGAAACAACAAGTCGTGCTTCTCTCCGGCACCATTACCAGCCCTTCCACTAAAGAGATCATCGCTGAGTGGGGCAAGCGTGATCCGAACTTCCGGCATGTTGTCTATGATGCCGTATCCCTCAGCGCGATGCGCGCGGCCAACGCGCAATCTTTCGGCCAAGCCGCGATCCCTCATTATTCTTTTGATAAGGCGCGCATCATCGTGGGCTTGGAAGCAGACTTTCTGGGCACATGGCTCTCCCCGGTGGAGTTCGCACGCCAGTACGCTGCCAACCGCAAGCCGGAAGGAACGCCGTCACTCCATGTTCAGTTTGAATCTGGAATGTCCGTCACTGGCAGCAATGCTGATGTGCGTGTACCTCTAGCTCCATCGCAGTTGGGAGCTGTCGCAGTGGCGCTGCTCCGCCGGATTCAGCGCAAAGCCGGCGCGGCTGTGGTCGCAGGTGGCGACGATCCAGTCGATGCCAAAAAGCTGGACGCAATCGCCGATGAACTCTGGAAACATCGCGGCGAATCGCTGGTAGTCAGCGGCTCCAATGATGTGGCAGTTCAAGTGGTGGTCAACACTTTGAACTCGACTCTCGGCAATATCGGCAAGACCATCGACCTTACGCATCCTTCGCTCCAACGCAGTGGCGATGATGCTGCGATGGCCGAGTTGGTGGAAAAACTTCACCGCGGCGAAATCCACACGTTGGTGATGTATGGAGTCAACCCCGGCTACGACTATCCTGATGCGGGACGGTTCCTTGAGGGCCTGGACAAAGTAGCTCTGTCGATTTCGTTTTCTGACCGCCGCGATGAGACCAGCTCTCACGCTCACGCCATCTGCCCCGACCATCACTTTCTGGAAGCCTGGGGAGACGCCGAACCGGTGGAAACGAACTTCAGCCTGGCCCAGCCGCTGATCGCGCCGCTGTTTGATACCCGCGCCGCGCAAACCAGCTTGCTCAAGTGGCTGGCCCACGAACAGCCCGACTATTACGCCTACCTGCGCGAATACTGGCAAAAGAACATGTTCCCACGCCAGAAGGAACTACAAAGCTTTGAGCCGTTCTGGGAGCGCTCCGTGCAAGATGGCGTTGTGGTGCTGCCTTCTACCCACGCTGCTGCCGAGCCGAAATTTCATGGCGACTGGAAGCCCGCCGTAGACAAAATCCTTGAAGACGCCAAGAACGCCCAGGCGTCCACAAAAGACGATCACTACGAATTACACGTCTATGAGAGCGTGCCCTTGCGCGATGGCCGCCATGCCAACAATCCCTGGCTTTTGGAACTTCCTGACCCAGTCAGCAAAGTTTCTTGGGGAAATTACGCCGCAGTCGCACCGGCTCTGGCAAAAAAGTTGAATCTCTCCGATGGCGATGTTGTACGGCTCAAGACCAGCAAAGGAGATGCCGAGCTTCCCGTCTTTATCCAACCAGGCCAAGGGCCGGGAACGATCTCCGCGGCACTGGGCTTTGGAAGGAAACAAGTCGGACGCGCCGGACAGAACGTCGGTGTGAACGCGTATCCGCTCACGTCGATGGAGAACGGATCGCATCGCTACTCGGCGATGAACGTTCAGGTCGAAAGGACCGGACGCTCGGAAAAAATTGGCAGCACCCAAACGCATTTCTCCATGGAAGGCCGGCCCATCGTTCTTGAGACAACGCTGGAAGAATTGCATAAAGGCGCCGAAGCCCATGAAGAGGCATTGCCCACTCTATGGGCCGAACGGCTCCACGGAGAACATTCCTGGGGCATGGCCATTGACATGAACGCGTGCACCGGATGTTCGGCCTGTGTGGTTGCCTGTCAGGCGGAGAACAACGTTCCCGTGGTGGGGAAAGACCAGATCGAGCGCACGCGCATCATGCATTGGATCCGCATTGACCGCTACTACAGCGGCCCGGAAGAAAACCCGGTCAGCGTGCATCAACCCATGATGTGCCAGCATTGCCAGAACGCGCCCTGTGAAACCGTTTGTCCCGTGCTGGCCACCACCACCAGTTCTGAAGGCTTGAACCAACAGGTCTACAACCGCTGCATTGGAACACGCTACTGCGCCAACAACTGTCCTTACAAGGTTCGGCGCTTCAACTGGTACAACTACACGGAAAATCCGCAGTTTGATTTCAACATGGACAATCCACTCGGCCGCATGGTGTTGAATCCAGACGTGGCCGTACGTTCACGTGGCGTGATGGAAAAGTGCAGCCTCTGCGTGCAGAGGATCCAGCTGGCCAAGGACACTGCGCTGCAAGGAAAGCGGGAGCTGGCCGACGGCGATATCCAAACGGCGTGTCAGCAGGCCTGCCCCACGCAAGCCATCATCTTCGGCGACCTCAAAGATCCCAACAGCCGCGTTTCCCAGATGCATCGCAACCAGCGGAACTACCAGGTGCTGGAAGACCTGGGCACGCGTCCGAATATCGGCTATCTCAAGAAAGTCCGTAACCCACTGGAGACTACGTAAGGAGCCAGAATGAGCACCACCGCGATCAGAGTCAATGGGAAGGCAACAGGCACGGTAACAGTCACCGAAGTGCAGGTTCTCCCGCCGCAGCACTGGGTCGATGACAACCCTTCTCTTCGTAAGATTACCGACGACATCGCGGGTGCGATGGAGGCACGCCCCGGCAAGGGCTGGTGGATCTGTTTTGGCATAGCGTTTGCCGCCCTGCTCAATCTGGGCGGAATGGTTACTTACCTGTTTGCGAAGGGCATCGGGGTTTGGGGACTGAACAACAGCGTTGGCTGGGCCTTTGATATTACTAATTTCGTCTTCTGGGTCGGCATTGGACACGCGGGCACGCTCATTTCAGCAATTCTGCTTCTTTTCCGCCAGCAATGGCGTACCTCGATCAACCGGTCGGCGGAGGCCATGACGATTTTCGCCGTGATGTGCGCCGGCATGTTTCCCGCCATCCACATGGGCCGTCCCTGGGACGCGTTTTTTATCTTTCCTTATCCCAACCACCGCGGGCCGCTGTGGGTAAATTTCCGTTCGCCGCTCGTGTGGGACGTTTTTGCCATCAGCACTTACCTGACGATCTCCCTGGTCTTCTGGTACCTGGGAATGATTCCAGACCTGGCCACGCTGCGGGACCGCACGACTAACAAAATCAAGAAATTCATTTACGGTTTGTTGAGCCTGGGCTGGAACGGCTCGCATCGGACCTGGACGCGTTATGAAATCGTAAGCCTGGTACTGGCCGGATTGGCCACGCCGCTGGTGCTCTCCGTGCACTCCATTGTGAGCATGGACTTTGCCACGTCCTTGCTGCCAGGATGGCACACGACGATCTTCCCGCCATACTTTGTCGCCGGAGCCATCTATTCCGGCTTTGGCATGGTGCTGATGCTGCTCATCATCACCCGCTACACCATGAATCTCCAGCGCTATATCACCATGCGCCACCTGGACAAGATGGCCAAGGTCACCATGCTGACCGGCATGATTGTGAGCTACGCCTATCTCACCGAGTTTTTCGCCGCGTGGTATGGCGGCAACATCTATGAGCAGTATCACTTTATTAATCGCGCTACCGGCCCTTACGCATGGTGCTTCTATCTCATGGTGCTTTGCAACGTGATCGCGCCGCAGATGCTATGGCTCAAAAAAGCCAGGTCGAGCATAGCTTTCCTTTTCGTCTTCTCCATCATGGTGAATATCGGCATGTGGTTCGAGCGTTTCGTCATCATCGTAGTTTCCTTGCACCGCGCGTTCCTGCCGTCAGGGTGGGGCATGTTCTACCCCACTGCCATCGATATCGGCGTTCTGGTTGGCAGCTTCGGGTTGTTCTTCACCTGCTTCCTGCTGTTTATCCGCGTGCTGCCTATGATCGCCATGTGGGAAATCAAAGGCGTTGTAGGACACGGCGCGCACAAGATGGCGCTCAGCAGTGACGACGAAGAGAGGAAGGTCGTCAATGCCTAAATCATTTGTCGTGGCCACATATTCGGATGCAGAGACCTTGGTCAGCGCCGTGCGTGCGGTGCGCCAGCAGAACTTTCGCGTCTATGACGTATACGCGCCTTATCCCATCCACGGGATGGATGAGGCCCTGGGCGTACGCAGGTCGCGCTTGCCGTGGGTCACATTTGTGGTGGGGCTTATGGGCCTTACCTTTGCGCTTACACTTCAGTTCTATACCACGGTACTGGATTGGCCGTTGAACGTTGGCGGAAAACCGGACAATTCCACGCTGGCTTTTCTCCCTATTTGTTTTGAACTGACAGTACTGCTTTCCGGCCTGGCTACGGTTGCCGCCCTTTTCGTGCGCGCACGGCTCTTCCCCGGCAAGAAGGAACAGATCATCGCGGAAGGCATTACCAATGACACGTTCGCCTTGGTGGTCCGGCAGCGGGACTCGTCGTTTGATATCAATCGCGTCTGGAAAATTCTGGAAGAAAGCGGCGCGGATCGTGTTCGGGAAAGAGAGGCGGAACTGTGAATCGTTTTTTCTGCGTGGCCGCAACTCTGGCAGGTGCCGCGGTGTTGGCCGGCTGCGGCGCCACGTCAGAGCAGCGTGCTTACGAGTACATGCCAGACATGGCGCGGAGCCCATCGTACAAAGCATTTGCCCCGAATTCGGCGACGCGCGACGGACTTACGCTTCAGCATCCTGTGGCCGGCACCATTCCGCGCGGTTACCATGTTTTTCACTATGGCCCTGGGGAAGACGAGGCCGCGCGCGCCGGACGCGAACTGCAAGACCCCTATCGCGCCACGCCACGCACGATTGAAGAAGGAAAAGCACTCTTCCAGACGTACTGCCTGGTTTGCCACGGCGAGCAAGGGAAAGGCGATGGGCCCATCTCGGGGAAGATCCCGCCACCGCCTTCTTATGTTTCTGAACGTCTGATGCAATTTCCTCCTGGCCGAATCTTTCACGTGGTCACCATGGGGACCGGCAAGATGCCCTCTTATGCGGCGCAGCTCAGCATGGATGAACGGTGGAAAGTCGTCACTTATGTACACACCGTGCTGCAAGGACAGAGCGACCAGCAAGGTGCCGTGCAAAGTGGAGGAAGCCAATGAAAACGACCCCGATGGCTCCAACATTTGATATATCCTCGCGTACTCGCTTCTTTGCCATGTTTCTGGTTGCGCTGGGCGCAGTCGTTGCTATCTACGGCGTGTATGCCGCCCCTGAACGCACGTGGCCCAATCTACTGCTGGATGGCTTTTACATTACGACTCTCGGCGTCTCAGCAATGTTTTTCCTGGCCACGCAACGGCTCACGGGGGCGCGATGGTCGGCCAGCTTGCGCAGGGTTCCTGAAGCGTTCATGCCCATCGTACCGGTTGCATCGTTATTGATTCTGGCGCTTTTCTTTGGTCGTCACGTTCTGTACTCGTGGACCCGCCCGGGAGAGATGGCGCATGAACCGGCCAATGCCGGCAGGGTCCAATACTTACAGGCCCCCGGGGTTTTTGGACGCATGATCTTTGTTCTCCTGGTATGGATGGTCTTTACTTGGCTGTTTCGGCGGATATCGTGGCAACAGGACCGGCATCCGGAATTGAGCCTGGCGCTTCACGAAAAACTTACACGTTACGCCATTATCTTTGTCCCGATATTTGCCTTGACGCTTACGCTGGCGGCCTTCGATTGGATTCTGTCCACTGACCCGCACTGGTTCAGCACCATGTATGCCGTGTTGGTCTTTGCCGGCACGTTTGTTCAGGGCATCGCCGCCGTCACTCTCGCGGTTGTCATTTTGAGGGAACGCGGCTTTTTGCGTGAGTCGGTCAGCGACCACCAACTCCACGATCTGGGGAAGATGATGTTCGCCTTCAGCACGTTCTGGGCTTATATCTGGGTGTGCCAGTACCTGCTGATCTGGTACGGAAATATTCCGGAAGAAGTAACGCATTTTGTGTCGCGCACCAACGGCCCCTGGCTTTACTTCTTCGCCGTGAATCCGATCGTGAACTGGGTCATTCCTTTTCTGGTCCTGCTTTCGGTGCGGTCCAAGTGCACGCCCAGGACGCTCAAGTCCATCGCCATCCTGCTGCTTTGTGGGCACTGGCTTGATCTTTATCTTCTGATCATGCCATCCGTGTGGAGTGCGCCGAAATTCGGGCTGTTTGAAGTTCCAATCGCCGCGGGCTATCTTGCGCTTCTCTACCTTGTGTTTGTACGCAGCCTGGGCCAGGCCGCGCTGGTTCCCCTGAACGACCCGATTCTGGCGTACGAAAAACTACAGGTACTAGCGCATCAGCCTCCCATACGCCGCAAACTTCGTGGAGTGGAACAATGATCAACGGGAACGGTAAGGCCCTTAAGTTCGTCGTCCTGGTGGCTACGGCCCTGGGCGCCAGTGCGCTGGTTTACAACCAGCCGGACCAAAGCAAGTTGAACGATATTCCCAACCGGCTCCCGGAAGCGGCCCCTTACGTGGTTGCTGAAACCACCGCTTTCGCGCCTCCCTTCCATGATCACTGGGAGCAAGAGGACAGTCCCGGACAATGCCAGACCTGCCACCAGAAGATCTTTGACGAATGGAACGGCTCCATGATGTCCAACGCGTGGCGCGATCCGGCGTGGCGCGCCGCCTTCCTGGCCTTGGCGCGCGCGACCTCCGCCAACGGCGAATGTGACACACCGGAGCCACCGGATGGCACAGCCAAAGCAGTGCACAATCCGTTTGCCAATAAAGGCGAATGCTCTTCTACTTTCGATCTGGGAACAGAAAAGTACAAAGTGTCCCGGCCTGGATCATTGCTGGATTTCTTTTGCTCGCGCTGCCACATGCCCACAGACTACGTGGACAATATTCCCCTCAAGAATGTGAAGCTCGATCCCCATACGAACCTGGAGAGCGCTCCGGGCGATCCCAAGTTCAATCCGACTTCAGATAATGGCACCGGTATCGCCTTTGCGACGTTGATGCCGCAATACCGCAATACCGATTCGGGTAAAAGCGGCATCATATGTGCTGTCTGCCATACCAATGCAGAAACCCGCAATACTCCGTTCCACAATTACGACCGTAGCGCAAGCGCCTACACTCCGGCTATCGGCATCAAACCGCGATCTGAATTGCTGGCATCTGCCCAGCAGGACATATTCGGCGTGCCTGATTCAAGCAAACAGAATCTGGGATATGCCATCGGCGCTGGGTCTTATCGTTTGTCACCGCATGCGATTGGTTCGCCTGAGCGGTTTGGGCCGCTGGCATTCAACCAGGCGTCGCCGCAAAAAGATTCCTACACCAGTACGATCTTTGGGCAGGACATTCTTTACCAGCAGATCGACCCGGCAAAGCATAAGGGCTACCACCAGGCAATGTTTGTGCGCGCGGAAATGTGCGCCGCGTGCCATGACGTGACGAACGCATTGCCGATCAAAAATCCTATCGGGAAATGGGTAGGCGGCTTCCCCATCGAGCGCACCTATACAGAGTGGGCCAACAGCGCTTATGCTGACCGCCCGGACAACAAAAATTTTGATCCGAACTTCAAGCGCGATTGTCAGAGCTGCCACATGCAGCAGGATTACGGCCAGCCGGGCACGGCACAAACGCTATATAAGGATGGAAAGCCTCTACCGCCTCAGGTGGACCGCGTGGCCAATGAAGGCGGAGCGCCGCATCCGTTCTTTACGCACCACTTTGTTGGTGGCAACGCATATATTACCGGCCTGATCGGCAAGGACGTGGACCAGACCGGAAACATCGCGCCGTATCCAGAGCTGTCTGCTTTCAGCTTTTCTTCCGCCGATGAAAAGAGTCTTTACTCGCGCGGCTTCTGGACGCACACTGAGAGAAAAGGCGCGTATTCACAGCAGGCCCGGCTTGCTTGGGACCGCTTACGCCATGTGCTCAGCATGGACTTGCACGCACCGGCGTCGGCCGCCGCGAACCATTCTGTTCCTCTCTCCATTACCATCGCCAATACCGGCAGCGGCCATGATTTCCCCACCGGATTCCCCGAGGGACGCACAGCATGGCTGGCACTCCATGCCTATGATCTGGCCACTGGCAAAGAGCTGCCCATACAGGACAGCGAGTGGAAGCGCACCTCAATTGGAGTCGGCAACCTGACGACCGAGGAAATGGTTGATCCCAACTTCCCCGCCCGCTGCAATTGGAAGATTCCCGCCGGCTCTGCCGATCCTTATTCCATGCAGTTCAAAGCGATTGCCTCACTGGGTGATGGTTGCCCCACCCTGGATCTGCCGTACGCCACGCCGCTCAATCTGGTGACCAACAAGAACGGCTTGCCCATCGACAAGAATGGTCATGTCATCGATAAAGACAACTCCACGGCCCTGCCGCAATTCGACGATAAGGACCACAATGGCGATCTGTTCGATGATTCATTCCTGAGAGACACCCGGTTCAAGCCCAGAGGTCGGCCCGAATACCAAAAGAAAATTGACCGCTACACGGTGGTAATCCCTCCGGGCACTCAGGGGCCGATCGCCGTAACGGCGGCTGTTTATTACCAGTCGATTGAAGCCGTAGTCGCGCTGCACTTCCTCGGCAATATGGCCGATACCAACAACAACTTCATCCTTGAACCCTGTGTGCTAGGCGGCCTGTGTGATGGTCGCAGGCCCACCACCGAGCCCGCTGTGGTTGAGGGAGCGCCGCCGGTGCCCATGGCGATCCGCAACTGGATCATCAACGTGGATGGCGCCCCCGCGGACAAAGCTCCACTACGGGTTGCCAGTTATCCAACTCCCGGAGCAGGAAGCGTCTATCAGGATGCCGTGGTGAAAGTCTTCTTCTCCAAACCGGTGCGCGGCGTCGATGCAAAGAGTTTTTTTCTAACCGATTCTCACGGAGAACAGGTGCCGGCTTGGGTAGACCAGATCGGCGATGGGACCTGGGGCCTGTTCCCGAACCCCGTGGTTCTGAAAAGCGGCGAGAGTTATACCGCCAGGCTCAAGGCCGGTATATGCGATCTCTCCGGAGGAAACTGCACCACGCAGGATACTGCGTGGAAATTCACAGTGAGCAAGGACGCAACGAAAGCATCGGGTGACACTACGATTCCTGTAGGTTTCACTCTGCCGGAACAGCATCCGGGCCAGCCGTTACCCTCAGCATCTGTGAAATCGGCGCGTAATCAGTCGCGCAGCAACGTGCGGTTGGCAAAGAAATGATCTTCTCCACTGGTTCAGAGGTAACCCGCCAGGCCGCAACTTGGTGACGGCCTGTGCCTCTGTTAAAGGCAGAGCCCGGGCATCGACTTACTCCTGTTAGTCGATGTTCGGTCTGCCCGAAATAATTCTCTACACATTTTTAAAACCTCGAACGGTCCCAGAGTTCCTGTAACCCCTCGGTTGTGCTTCCGCTACTTCACAAGCGGGGGCGACCGCGTCCGCGCGACTGTATACGGTATACCCGTGTCCGGAGCCGCTCTAGGTCAAGGCTCGCTCAACGAAGTCGTATTCCGGCTTACGAGCTTTCTACGGCTTATTTCAAAATACTCTTCACCCCGGGCACTGTGTCACCGGCGTTGACATAGGTTTTGTACCCATGATAAATATGTTGCGAATTGTGAAATATATATTTCACAATATAAAACATAACACTCGGCTTTCCAGGCCGACTTTTCGTGACCACACGGTCGTTCTGGAAAAAGCCTTCCACGGAACCCCGATGTCCGGTGAGGAAGAAGCTCTACGTTGATGTGCCGGCTTCTTCTACGGATCAATAGAACCCATTTCAACAGCAGGGATGAAACATGGAACACGGCGGACGCGCTTATCAAATTCAGCGGCCTACGTCTGGAAGGTCAACCCAAGATGCGGTCCTATTCGGAGCGAAGGATGGACCGACAAAGCAAGAGTCATTGCTAATGGAGTGCTACCTCGACCTGTAGTTCAAACAGAAAGGAAGATATCACCGTGCATAAGAACTTAAAAACAACGTGCATTTTGTTGTTCTTGACATTTTCTTGGAATACGCCCGCTCTCTTGGGGCAAACAATTCTCACGGCTGACGGCACTACCGCCGCATATACACAGGTGCAAAATGCGCTCGGCGCTTCGCCTGAGACCCCTGATTGCAGCCACCCCGATTTTGGCCCTCACATCACGGAAGCACTCGACGCTTCTCTAGGTAAGTCAGTTTTCGTTTTTCACATGCATGTCACACCGGACAATGACCGCTGCACCAATTTCGACAGGCAGCGGCTGGAAATCAAAACCGACGGCAGTTCGCCCGACGCGTTGAAGGGCTTCCTGAATGACTCAGTCACATACCGCTGGAAATTCAAGCTCGACGCTGGATTTCAGCCGTCATCCAACTTCACGCACATTCACCAGATCAAGGCCGGTGACGGAGACTCGGGAGCACCCATCATCACGCTCACGCCAAGGAAAGGGAGTCCCAACATTATCCAGGTGATTCACAGCACTGGCAGTTCCGGAGGGACGAGCCTGGGCGTCGTGACAAGCACAGCACTTGCGCCGTTCCTGGGAACATGGGTGGAAGCGGTTGAAAGAGTTACATACAGCCATACGGGATCTTATTCCCTCGTGCTTACAAGAATCAGCGATGGGGCCACGCTGCTGACTTACAGCAACAACAATATCGATCTGTGGCGGGTAGGAACAACATTCTCCAGACCGAAGTGGGGCATTTACCGCAGCCTTCTCAGCCAAGCCGACCTTCGCGATGAAGATGTGCGCTTCGACCGTTTTTGTATTGCCAAAGCTCCCGCGGATTGCGTCTCTGATCAAAGAACCTGCCTGACTCCGGCAACCGATGGTGCGTGGCACAATACGGCGCTCAGTTCGGCTAAGACAGGAACGTTCACCGCCCAGTTTGATGCCACCCCTTCAATATCTCCGATCAGCGCGGCGGTCGGGCTTTCTCACGGAACGCAGACGGCCTTTTCCGGCTTTGCCAATCTGGCGATCTTCACCACTTCGGGCACCATTCAAGCGCGCAACGGCAGCGCTTATGCGGCGGCGTCCACGATTCCTACAGCGGCTGGAGTTACCTATCACTTCCGCCTGGCAGTGAACGTACCAGCGCATACCTACTCGGTTTTTGTCACACCATCAGGCGGGACGGAGGTGACAGTGGGCAACAACTTCGCGTTTCGTACCGAACAGAACACGGTAACCAGTCTGGACCATTGGGGAGTCCTGGCAAATACGTCACCAGGTGGTACGTTGACGGTTTGTAATTTCGCAGCTCAGTAAGGCAGGAGGCCTTGTGAGTGCTGCTTTCTCGAACCGCCGAGCTTAAATTCTCAGGTAAGGGCGGCAAGCAGCACCCGAGGCGCATTCTCTCCATTTCTTCGGCCAGCTTAGCACCATGGGCATCGGCCTTGGCTTTGCAAGCAAGCCGCTCAGGTGTTTTTAAAACAAGCCTAGTAAAGAGTTAACTACGGCTTAATTTGAAGCGGATCAGCAGTGCAGGCCTCGTCGGAGGAGACGAGGCCGTTGTTTCTTGCGAACGATGTGGAAATGTGGAGGTTACGCAGCCAGGGACGCGTCAGAAACGAGCATCTCTTCTTCGCGTATCACAACTATAGGCCGTGGTTGCTCTTTGGCAAATACATTGTGTGTGAAGGCGGCGAAGGCTCCGGCAACAAACCCGAAGGCGGCACAGCATAACGGAGCAATCACGGCAAATACCATGCCGTTGCCGGCCGCTGTTATGGTGCTGCTCAGTTGAACCGGGGCGGCGCCCCAGAGCAGCATGAGAAACGACAATACTGGAACAAATACCACGGCAACGGCTCCGTGAAGAGCGCCCGTCACTGTGGCTACAAGAAGTACACTAATCGGCTTGGTTTCTTTCATGGGGACCATTCCTTTCCCTATCGCAAAGTGCGTGTTTCTCTGGCTGAAAGCGGCACTGTGCCCCTTCTGAACTCCAGAACAAATAAAAATGGCCCAGAGATTCTCATCTCTGGGCCGAATCTTGGGTCAACGCCGGAAGCGAAACTCCGGCAACCAAAATCACTGGGCCCTTCCCAGGTGAAACAGCCTTTATCTCAAGGCCAACGTCAGCTTACGAATTCCGATACGTCTTTTTAGCCACTGCTTCCACGCAAACAATTTCGCCTCTGCGAAACTGGATCGTGATGGAGCCGGGGCATTTGCGCGTCTTAATGAAATCCGATAGAGCCACAAACAGCTCTTTGGGTATCTCCAGTTGCGTGCCTCCTGGGGCAGTCGCAGCATACTTTCCTTCTTCGTCGGACTCTGGAGGTTTCGATAGCTTGCTCGCTCCAAGGGCCACATGGTCGCACGATGAACCGCCGTCCTTGGACAGCTGAGCAGCGCTGTTTGCAAAATAGACTCTATCCGCCATAAGAAACCTGCAATCCCTTCTGAATCTCGCTCATTTCAGAACTGCTGAACATGCACCTGAAAACTCGCCTGGCATCTGAAGCAGTTCAATTCGTGTTCATTTTCAAAGCAACTCGATTGATTGATGTTTGCCGCAAGTAATTCCACAACATCGGCGCATATTCATATCTGAAGGGCGGCAGGTAGCAGGGTACGTATTGACGGCCAACGGGATGGGGGCGGCGCGCACAAACATGCGCGTGGACACGGTAAGGGGGATCCGTCTCATTTCTTATTTAACTCCTTGGGCGTTATGCCCATTGCATTGAGTGATTCTGACAACTGAGGTCCAGACTTTTTCCGTCGGGACAAAAACCAGCCTAAAATAAGCAAAGGCTCAGAGAGGTAACTTCTCTCTGAGCCAAATTCCCTGTCCGCACCGGAAAAGTTCCGGAAACCGAAATCGGGGCTCTTTCTTTTTAACTTCTTGTCAACAACCTGGCAAATCGCGTGGCAGGCAGAAACACCAAGAGAGTAGCGCCATCCCTGCTACTTGTACGTCTTCTTGATGATGGCTTCCAAGCCCGCAATGCCTCCATTCCTGAATTGTATGACCACCGAGCCAGCAGGTTTATTCCCTTCCAGAAAATCCCATAACAGTCCGAACAATTCCTTAGGTATCTCAATCTGATTGCCATCAGGAGCAACCACCAGGTATTGCTGCGTGCTTCGCTGAAATGATACGACTGTTGGCATGCCAAACCTCCGTGCCTTTTCGGGATTCAACCAGGTTATTTCTGGAAGATTACTTTGGCTCTTACGTGGAACCAGCTTGTGTTTAAAACTGTAGAATGAAAACCTTTCGCTCAGAAACAAAATGAAAAACCGTTCCGTTTTTGGAAAGTCGATTTTTGAATATTCATCTGAACGTGCCGCATTCTTACATGAAATACGGAAGATTAGTATTTTTTAACATTTTATTGTGTTTTCCGGAAACAGGAAATAAGCCGCTAAGACTAATGATCTCAAGGCCAATCACCCTCTCTGGCCCATTGCCCATACCAAGCGTCCAAAAGGACTAGACCTCCCATTGGGCTTATCCAGGGTCTAACCCATCCAAAATATGCAATAGATCGGCGGGATTTCGAAATTTCGCAACTTGCGTTTGATAGGTAAACCCCTTCGAGGTAGGTTTCCAGTATCTACCGAACACAATGGTGATCTGGCTTCTTACTTCTTCTCCGGAGCGTTCTTGTTTTGCTCTTCAAGCGCCAGCTTTTGCACACGGAGTTCAAGCCTGGCCATCAGGGACTCCATTTTGCGCTGCTGCCCGGCCGCGGTTGCTTCCATGCTCTCCCGCGCCATGGCTGACTGCTCCCGCAACACTTTCTGACCCACAGGCGTTGAATAAAAAGTTATCACCGCAGCCACGTCTGATTTTGTGAAGTGCCGCTGATACACCGGAACAACATCTTTGATGATCTCTTCCGGGGAGATTTCGCTGAAGGCATCTTCTACGAGTGCGTGCAAGGACTTCAGTTGCTCCGGCGTTGGATTGGGGACCTTGTCTCGAAACATTTCTTCCGCGCTTCCCTGCACCTGCCGCTTGGTCGCGTCGATGGTGATCTTGATGGTGTCACGCACCTTCAGTAAGGCTAGCAGTTTCAAAACCTCTTCCCGGTCCGGGGAATCACCGCTTGGAGAATGAACTCTTGCCTTGTCGGAAGACGATTTGGATTGTGCGGTTGGAGCGCTCTTCTGTGCCGATGGTTGCTGGGGCAGAAGCGGGATACCAAAAACAACAAATAAAAACAGGCAACAATACTTTTTCATGAATATTCTTTCTCCCACAAAACAAATGCCGCAGGTCTTTCACTCTTCAGGCTGGCAGTCTTTTGAGCAGCGCTGAAGCTTTGCGGAACCACGGACGTTCTCTACGCTTGAGATAACGCGGCATCGTGGCTTTCTTGAGCATAACGCGCTGTGCCCATTGTCGCGCCTCCACCATCTTTCCTTTCTCCGCCAGAAAGAGGGCGTAGTTATATTGGGTCTCAGAGAGCGTTGAAGTCTGGGTGATCTGTTCAAACAATGCGGCAGCTTGCTCCTCATGTCCGCTTTTTGCCCAGGCATAAGCCAGAAGTCCGGCCGCGCGCTGGTAGTCGTAGTTGCGGTCCTTCTTGATTACGCGCTCCAGGTCGGCCACGGCGCTGGCAAAGTCATTCAGGGCAAGTTCACACAGAGCGCGCCGATAAAATGGATCGGGCGAATCCGTGCGGGAGGAAATGGCCCGGTCATAGCATTCTTTCGCCCGGGCAAACTTCCCTTGCTCCACATAGAGGTCAGCCAGCTCTTCATAGTTGCCCGCTGAAGGATTGTCCAGAACAATGGCTTCCAGTCGAGTAATTCTTTTGCGATGGGAAAAAATCTGAAAGGACTGGCGCAAGAGGCCAAGATCGGGCAGAACTTCCATGACAATGTATGCCAGCGCGCCCAGGCCTCCGCCCAGCATGATGATCCACAGCCAGTAGGTGTCCGGCCGCCGGCGCATGAAATGCACCATCGCGATCACCACGAGTATGATACCGAAGCTATAGTTGCCGAAAAGATTCATGAGTGTGCGCTGGTGCTACAACACATTGTTCTTTTTGGTATTGAGCGGAACAGCAAATTATTTTTTGGGCGCAGGGCGTTTTGCCGGCCCGTTGTCCTGGCTGGCTTCAACAATCTCCTGCATGCGCTCGTCCATCTTTTTGGTAATGGTTTCCATCCGTTGCATCTGGACCTCGGACGCTGCCTTCATGCCTTCCTGCATCATCTGCGGCTGCTCGCGCAAAAGCTTTTGCCCCACGGGCGAGGAATAGAAACGAATGATCTCTTCGATGTCTGTTTTTGTAAGATGACTTTGATAAACAGGAACAATCGCATCCACGATTTCATCGAGTGGCATATCGCCAAAGGCATCCTCCATCATCTTGTTCAGGAGTTCCAATTGTTTTGGTGTGGGATCAGGAACGCGCTGCCGGAAGCTCTGCGCCGCGCCCTCTTGCGCTGCTTTTTTCATGCCATCCATCAGGACAACCATGTTTCTGCGCACTTGAAGAAGGTCAAAGAGAGTCATGACCTGGTCCCGTGTAGGCGCATTCGCTGGTAACGCATGGGCGGCTTTGGACTGAGCGGCAATTTCCGCTACGCTTTGTTGGGCGCTGAGCGGCAGGGCGGAAAATGCCAGGCACATCAAAAACACAGCTTTTCTCATAGCAGGCTCCTTGGGGGAAAGGTAAGAATTACACATCTAGTCCTGAAATTCCAGAATATTCTATGGCCCGTCTTTTCGTTCTAACTACCTTGCTGCTACCTGGACCTATTTTGCCCTGGGATGGGTCCGGTCATATACATCCATCACGTGACGAATCGATAGTTGCGTGTACTTCTGGGTAGTGGAGAGGCGCTCATGGCCCAGCAGTTCCTGGATCGCTCGCAGATCGGCGCCTTCAGACAGCATGTGCGTACCAAAAGCATGGCGCAGAGTATGCGGATGTATGTCCCGCGGCAGCCCCCGGGCCACGGCAATTTGTTTCACGATCCGCGCTACACTGCGCGTTGTCAGCGGCCCTCCACGCTGGTTAATGAATAGCCGCCGGGTATTTTTGCCCGCCTCCCCCAGGATTTTCTGCCGCGCCATGCGATACGCCTGTAAAACTTCTGCTGCAACGCCTTCCAGGGGAACATAGCGCTGTTTCTTGCCCTTGCCACGGACCAGGATGACTCCGTTGGCTTCTTCAATGTCTCCCAGTTCAATGCCCACAAGCTCCGAATTGCGCAGCCCGCAGCCATAGAGCAGTTCAAGAATCGCGCGATCACGCTCCGGAAACGCGGCGCTGTCCGGCATCTTGGTGTTGAGTACGCCATTGATCTCTTCCATCGTTGGGACGCGTGGCAGCTTCTTGGGTAGCTTGGGCGTCGCCACCAGCTTGGCCGGGTTCCGCTGCACCTCCCCTTCCCGTGCCAGCCACTTGTACATGGAGCGCAACGCCGCCAGCGCCCGCGCCACCGACACTTTGCTCAGCCCAAGGGAATGCAGGTGGGAAAGAAACCCGCGAATGAAAACATGGTCAATCTCTTTCCATGCGGCCTCGGGGCCAAGGTACTCGCCAAAACGGCAAAGCTCGTTCTTGTAAGCCCTAACGGTATGGGCGGAAGCGTTTCTTTCTCCGCGCAAAGAATCCAGAAACTTTTTGATACCTTTCTGGATCTCTGGACTGATGCAGCTTGCCGGCTGTTGCTTCATGGTCTGCTCTCCGGCGCGCTTTTCTTGCCTCGCGGATGAAACTTGCGATAGACATTCTTCAGCCGGTCCAGGGCCACGTGGGTATAGATCTGGCTGGTAGAAATGTCGGCGTGGCCAAGAATCGTCTGGACGGTACGCAGATCGGCGCCGTTTTCCACCATGTGCGTGGCGCAGCTATGCCGCAGCATGTGCGGACTGGCATGACGTCCGGAAGCCGAAGCCGTGTTCACCATTTGCCATGTCCGCTGGCGCGTTAGCCGGCCTCCGCCGCGACGCACAAATAACATGGATGAAGCCCTGGCGTGCAGCAAGGCTTCACGCCCGTCCACGAGATAGTTACGGATCGCCTCCTGGGCAGCGCGTCCCAGGGGGACCAGCCTTTCCTTATCGCCTTTGCCACGCACCAGCACGTGCCCCAGTTCCAGTTTCAGGTCTTCCAGCTTCACATTGATCAACTCGGAGACGCGCAGTCCTCCGGCATAAAGCACTTCCAACATGGCCTGGTCGCGCTGGGCCAGCGCAAAGCTGTCTTTCGATTCGCTCTTTGCTCCTGCCGACTTCAGCATCAAATCAATCTCACTACCGGCTAAAGACTTGGGCAGCACCTTCCATTGCCGGGGCGAATCAATCTCCAGTGTGGGATCGTGCTGGATCATGCGGTCCAGCAGCAGATATTTGTAGAAGTGGCGGAGCGTGGAAAGTTTCCGCGCCACCGAGCGGTCACCCACGCCGTTAGAAAACAACTGGCTCATAAAAGCGCGGACATCTTCCCGGCGGGCCTGCAAAAGCCCACGGCGGCGTGACTCAAGGAATTCAGTGAACTGAATCAGGTCGGACTGGTATGCCCTGACCGTCAGCAACGCCAGTCCTTTCTCGACCTTCAAATAATCGAGAAACCGTTCCTTCACGCGTTGATTTTCCGGCTTCATGATTGCGGGTTCTCTTTCATTATCCTGCTCTGGTATGGACCTGGCCAATAGCCAGCGTGGTTACATCCCCTGTTCTCACATTCCAGCACGAGTCGCCACCAGCCCGAGCCTCCTCGCTCTGCTGCGGCTTCGGCGATCTGAGTTATCATCGGTATAGGAATCCTTACCGCTCGCGGTGCTCATCGAAGAGAGGCCAGAGTATGTATTTTGAACAGTTCTATCTGGGATGTTTGGCCCACGCTTCCTATCTGCTGGGATCGGAAGGCGAGGCGGCCGTAGTCGACCCCCAGCGGGATGTCGACATTTATCTGAAAGCCGCGGAAGAACACGGCTTGAAGATCCGCCACATCTTTGAAACCCACCTGCATGCCGATTTCGTCTCCGGACACCGCGAACTCGCCGCCCGTACCGGCGCAAAGATTTACATCGGCGAAAGAGCCAACGCCACGTTTCCCCATCTGGCCATGCGCGATGGCTTCAAGCTGAAACTGGGCTGCGTGCTCGTTGAGGCACTGGAAACACCCGGCCACACGCCGGAAGGAATGTGCCTTGTAATTACCGATAAAGATAAGTCGCCCGAGCCGTGGGCCGTACTGACCGGCGATACCTTATTTATAGGCGATGTCGGCCGGCCCGATCTGTCAAAGGCGCACACCCCGGAGCAACTTGCGGGCCTGCTCTATGACAGCCTGCACGGCAAACTGCTGAAGCTGTCCGATGATGTGCTGGTGTACCCAGCCCACGGCGCAGGCTCGTTGTGCGGGCGCAACATGCGCGCGGAACGCTCGTCCACCATCGGCACGGAGCGGCTCACCAATTATGCATTGCAGTTCAAGAGCCGCGAAGAATTTATCCTACAGCTGACAGCGAACCTGCCCACGCGTCCGGAATATTTCTCCCAGGACGCGGAGATCAACCGTGGCGGCGCTCCCGCACTCGCCGAGCTTCCTGAGCCGGTGGCGGTTTCGCCGGCGGAATTGAAATCACTGATCGAACAGGGAGTCATGGCGCTGGACGTGCGCCCCAACGCCGAATTTATTTCCGGCCATGTGCCAGGTTCAGTCAACATCGCGCTATCAGGGCAGTTCGCGACCTGGGCGGCAACGGTGCTAGGTTTGTCTTCCCGTCCCGTGCTGATCGCCGACACCCCTGAGCAATATTCTGAAGCGCGCACGCGGCTGGCGCGCGTCGGCATTGAAAATCCGCGCGGGTTCCTGAAAGACGGCGTAGCTGGATGGAAAAGCGCCGGATTCGCTTTGGCGGAAACGCCGCAGATCTCCGTGCAGCAGTTGCAGGAGCGCCTGGCAAGTGGGCCGATGCAGGTCCTGGACGTGAGGCGTGAACCGGAATGGCAAGCTGGCCACATCACAGGCGCAGCGTGGTGGCCGCTGGATAACTTTAGAGTATCAACTCCTGAGATCGATCCTACCGCGCCGCTCGCCGTCCATTGCAAAAGCGGATACCGCAGCATGATCGCCTGTAGCTTGCTGCAACGGGCCGGATTTCAGAACGTGATCAACGTCACAGGCGGCTTCGATGACTGGCAGCAAGCGGCCCTTCCGGTGGAGAGCGGCGTTCCGGCGGCCGTGTAATCCATCACCCTCATAGTCAACTCTATTTTCCTGACGGCATATAGAACGCCTCAGCGGCTGGGCGGTAAACACGCGGTATCCACAGGGGCCGGCGCAAATTGCCGGGCCCAGGTGCTGGCCGCGTCATGGTCAACCAGCGCAGGTATTCTTCATGCGCTTTGTTGGTATCCACAAAGACGTCGCCGTAAATGTCTCCATCCCCGGCTACTGTGACAGTAACTTTCTGGTGCCAACAGTGCTGTCCGCTCACCGGATCGGGCTGAACGGGAAAGATCAGGTTTTGATGTACGCCCGCATCTTCCCAGTGGACGCGCGCTGAGTCCGGATCATTGCTGGGAAATGGACGCACGCCGTGAATCTGGCGCATCATCCACTGGCCTGGCTTGACCTGTTTTAGATCCACCAGCGCGGTCGACCATCGCTCACCGCCAAAGTCTTCCTGCAAACGCCAGCGCCCAAGATGATGCGAACACGCCACCACGCCGGGGCGGATTCCCTCCGTCACCCAAACCTTGTCGACGAAATAACCAATCGCAGTCTGAAGCTTCACCAGATCGCCGGTGGTCACGCCCATGCGTTCGGCGTCCCTGGTGTGCAGCCACACGGGATTCTTGTGTGAGATTTCATACAGCCACTTGGCGTTACCGGAGCGGCTGTGAATCAGCGTAGGCAGACGGAACGTTGGAAGCAACAACATCTCTCCCTTGGCGGGATCGATGTGGTCCTGATGTACATGGCTCTTGACGTAGGTAGGAATGATAAATTCCGGCCACTTCCAGTCTTTCAATGTCTGCGAATAAAATTCGAGCTTGCGTGACGGTGTGGGAAAACCGGCATGGGCCTGACCATCGATCCGCACGCCGATAGGCGCGCCTTTTTTCGCAATCACTCCGGTTACTGAATCAACTTCGGAACCTTCCAGTTCTTTTTCCTTCAGTACCTGCTCGTGCGTCCCGTAAACATTTTCTTCCACTAAAAACGCGCCGTACTTGCGCATGTAGTCAAACGGCGTCAGACCTTCTTTCGCCGCCGCTTGCGGCAAGCCAGGCACGCTGTTTTCAAAAATCCAGCGGTAGTATTCACCTACGCGCATCTTCTGCCCAGGCTGATAAGGCGACTCAAAATACTTGCGGATTCCAAGTGAGCCGTCAGGATCGACGCGCCAGGAAAGTTCGATCCAGAACTCATCTTCTTCCCAGACCTCTCCCAGCCCGGCTTCACGGTGCGCTTCGTAGGTCGAATTAAATTGCTTCCCTTGCTTTTCCAGCGCGACGCGCAACACAGGCTGCCGGAATCCGATCCAGCGCGCGGCATGTGTCTCCTGGCTCATCAGGTCGTGCCGTTCGGAAGCATGGCCCATGGGCAGCACGTAGTCGGAGAACCACGCCGTCTCACTCCATGTGGGAGAAAGGCAGGCATGGCGCTCGACTTTGCTTTCGTCGGTCAACGCTTCAATCCAACTCATGCCGTCCGGGTTGGTCCACACCGGGTTATAGACACGGGTGAAATAGACGGCCAGCTTGCCTCGGCCTTCTTTGAGGAAGTGCGGCAGCAGGAAGCTCATCTCAAAAAATGCCAGCGGGTATTCGCGGGCCCACATCATCTCATTCCAGGCGTTGGGCGAAGGCGGCATCATGGGTGGCGCGGGAATGTACTTGTTCCAGCCGCTTGGCGTTGTACCGCCGGGTGTACCCACCGCGCCCACCAGCACGGTAAGAAACTCCAAAGCGCGTGACACCTGCCACCCCCCGAGATTGCCTGCGGCGGCGTTGCGCCAAACGTGCGTGGCCACGGCAGAGCCGGCGCGGCCAACTTCACGCGCCACTTCGACAAGGGTAGCTGCGTCCACGCCGGATTCCTTGGCTGCAAATTCCGGCGTGAATGAGGAGTAGGTCTGCTTCAGTAGTTCAATAAAATGCTCGAAGGTCTGCGGTTCGCCAGGAAATTCGCAGCGCAGATACTCTTCCCAGTTCACCCAGCGTCTGACAAAATCGCGGTCATAAAGATTTTCTTCCAGCAGCACGCGGCACATGGCCAGCAGCATGGCAGATTCGCTCCCCGGCCACGGGGACAGCCAGTAATCCGCCTTGGACGCGGTGTTGGAAAGTCGCGTATCCACCACGCAGATCTTGGCCCCTTTGGCTTTGCCGTCGATGATGCGCTGGGCGTGAGGATTGAAATAATGTCCGGCTTCCAGATGCGAACTCAGCAGCAGAATGAAACGCGCGTTAGCGTAGTCCGGGGAAGGCCGGTCCAGTCCGTGCCAAAACGCGTAGCCGGTGCGTGCTCCAGCGGAGCAGACGTTGGTGTGGCTGTTATGACCGTCAATGCCCCATGCGTGTAGAACGCGTTGGTTGTAAATCAGCTCGTGCCCCGGACGACCCACGTGATACATGATCTCGTTCTTGCGGCCCTCCTGGAGCGCCGCGCGTATGCGTCCGCCCAGGTCATCCAGAACTTCGTCCCAGGTAACGCGCTCCCACTTCCCTTCTCCTCGCTTACCGGCACGACGCAGCGGATAAAGGATGCGCTCCGGATCGTTTACCTGATTGATGGTCGCAGGGCCTTTGGCGCAGTTGCGGCCCCGGCTGCCCGGATGCGCCGGATTGCCTTCGAACTTATGGATGCGCGGCTTCTCTTTATCAATGTAGGCCAGCAGTCCGCAGCCGGCTTCGCAGTTAAAGCAGATAGTTGGAACCAGGGAATAGTGCTTCTCCACTTTTCTGGGCCACTGGCCGGCATCGTATTCGGTCCAGTCGTCCCATCGGTCGGACGGCGGAAAGCTCGCCAGCCCGCCTTGCGGCGGTTCAAGCTCCAGCGCGGAGGGATTCAGAGGAACGTTGTCCTTCATGATTTTTATCAACTCAGTGGAACGGATTGCCCGGCTCTGACCCATACGTCCTCAAAAAACCAGAGCCCGGCCAGAGCAAGTAGCGCAATCGCCGTATAAAAGGCCAGCGGCGCAATCCGTGTATAAAATGTATCAATCCAAAGCGTGACGACGGCAATGTAGAGCAACAACGGCAGAACCATTCCAATCCCCACGGCCAGCCCCCAAAAGCGGAACGCTAAAGGGCCGCTGCGCATGTTGGCGACGGCCTTCCTGGCATCCGGCCTGGCGTGCGGACGAAAAACTTCAAACAGTACCATGAGCAGGCTCACTGTGATGGAGACCAGCAGCACAGGAAAGGTGACCACGAGAAATGCCATATATCTCCATTCATCAAAACCGACCCAGACACTTACGAGCACAAAGATCGCCGAACCCGCCACGCAAGCCTGCACCACCAAATGCACGAAGAAGAGGGTCGTGCCTTGCCACAAGTCGCGCCCTTTGGCCTGGGCAAACAAGAAAGCTGAATATCCAGCGCTGGCGACGCCCAGAACCACGGCACCCCATCCGATGATTGGAGAAACCTGGTGCAGGAAGATGCCGCAAAACAACCACACCGTTGTGAGAATACCGGCAGCCATCAGGACGTAGGCCCCCAACACCAGCCAGGAACGAAAATTTGATTTGAGAAGAAGATAAAGAAAGCGATCAGGCCGCTTCAGATCAAAGACCAGCAGCGCCATGGTCAGCGCCAGTGCCACCAGCACAATGGCTGGACTAACAATATTCAGAACCGGAAGCTGCGCCTCCGGCCAAATGCCAAGCATAACGCCCGCCAGGATCATTACGCCCGCGGCAATCGACTTGGTCCATAGATAAGCAGCGATCTTCCATCCCCAGGGTGCGGGATGGGACACGTCATAAACTTCACGCGTGAGTTTCGGATCAAACGCAGTGCTCTTGCTTTTTTCATCGCGCTGCTCGGCAAACGCATACGTGTTCTGTCGCGTAAGGCGCGCGGGGTGGAGCAAATCGTCTTCAATGCCTACGTAGTAAAGCTTGGGCTGGGTATTTTTCTCCGGCTTACGCACGGACACTTGCTGCGTAGCGACGATGCGGCTGGCTTTGCTGGTGGCATCGTCCAGGTCACCGGCAACGATTGCCTGCGTGGGGCAAACGATCACGCAAGCCGGCTCCAGGTTCGCTTCCACGCGATGCGCGCAGAAGTTGCACTTGGCCGCGGTGTTGTTATTGGGATCGATGTAGAGAGCATCGTAGGGGCAAGCCTGCATACAGCTTTTGCAACCGATGCATATCTCATTGTCAAAATCGATAATTCCATTCGGACGGCGAAAAAGGGAGTGGGTGGGGCAGATGGTGGTGCAGGGAGCAGAATCACAGTGGTTACATCGCATCACGCCAAAGTAGCGGCTGGTATCAGGAAACTCGCCTTTTTCAATGTATTTCACCCACGTGCGAAATACACCCAGCGGAACCTGGTGCTCCTCTTTGCACGCCACGGTGCAGGCGTGACAGCCGATACATCGGTCTTGGTCAATAACGAATCCGTAGCGCATAAGGCAAACTTGCTATTGTACCCGGAGAGCGTGTCCAGCGGGCGCACACGCCCCGGTTTACAATCGCGCCATTCGTGGATTTTGCCTTGCGAATTTTCTGCGCCGTTCGATGCGCCCAAAAACGGTTCCGTCCGGCGAAGCGCGTCTGTACGAATGGAGCAGTGCTAGAGACCGGCTGTCTCCGGTAGCAGCAGGTTCTCGATCATGAGATCGCCCCGTCGAAAAAACTCGGTTATCTCCTTGCGAATTGGTTCCATGGTTCCGTCAGGACAGTAAATCAGCCCACCACCTGCCGGGATGCCGACGCCCCTGGCTCCATCGCCTGCCAGGTTCACCAAGGCCCGCAGGTTCCACCATTCGTTCCCCTCGTCATGTGCCCCCACGTAGAATGGAGCAAACTGGAAGAGTGAAAGCTTCGTCATCGTAGCCGATTCCTGCAATGTGGCCAGACCAAACTGCACCGCGCCGGCGGAAACTCCCACTATCACCGAGCCCTCATATCTTCTTTGGACAATCAGCTCTTTGATTCCGTTCTTTTCAAACACCTTCCAGCCTTGTTCCACATCACCTCCGCCAAGGAGCACTAGATCGGCGCTCATCAGGAACTTTCTGTCTTCCGGGGAAGGATTTGACGGAATCATGCGGCACAAGGTCACATCGATCCCGGACATGGCCGCTTGAAATAAAGAATAGAACTCCGGACTGTCGCCGTTGGAGGCCCCGACATAGGCCGCCTTAGAGTTCAACGAATCAAGTTGCTCTCGAACCTTGGCAAGAAACAGTTGGCCCTTGTCCTTCCAGAACAGCAACTGACTGTCTGCCAGCAAGTACAACGGTTTGATCACGATGACTTACACTCCACGCGATACGATGTTTTACCTCAAAAGCATCTCACATATCTACGCTTGGGCATTGCATGACGCAATTGGGTGGCGGTTGGGCTCATGTTCGCGATTTCGGCCTGGACTGGTTCTCTGAGCTTTAGTCTGCTAAAAAAGCCCTCTTGTAGGACAATAAGCTTATGACCTCCGTGCGAATGGATAAGTGGCTTTGGGCCGCCAGATTCTTCAAGACCCGGGCCTTGGCTTCCCGCTCGTGTGAACTCGGCCGGATTCAATCCAACGGGCAACCCGCCAAGCCTGCGCGCGAGGTCCGGATTGGAGACATGCTGCGCGTGACCAATGACGGCGGCGACTTTCAAGTAGAGGTACTGCTTCTCAGCGAGGTGCGCGGCCCTGCCTCGGTCGCGCAAACACTGTATCGCGAAACAGAGACGAGCCGGGAGCTGCGCCTAAAGATCGCAGCGGAGCGCAAAGCAGCGATGCAGTTTGAGACGTTGCCCACAGGAAGACCATCGAAACGCGATCGCCGCAAAATCATCCAGTTTCGGGGCCGGGGCTAAACTGGCCGATTCCGCTAAGGCGATTCAAAAAAAGATGTCCTTATATACAGTCGTGTAGCACAGGCGCCCGCCTGTGAAGCAGCGCAGCCGGGGCGGCGGCGGTCGATGTTTATTTTCCGGCTTTGGACTGTGCCCTCTTCCGCTCCATAGAAAGCTTCTTCGGAACTAAAGTTCCTCCTACCCTATGCCGATCATCCGACTAATAGCGTGCCATGCTGCCAAATGGCAGTACGGCATCAGCAGTTTCGATGAAACTAGGCCCTCTGTTTCCCAATAAGCCAAGGCAAGTTTTCAAAAGTTCCAAGATGAAAGATGTCGGAGTCAAAAAGATTAAAGAAGGGCAAAGAAAAAGATGATGATTCTAAAAAAATCCTTAATGTTCACGACGATGGTTTTCGTCCTGGTGGTTTCTGGCATAGCGCAGGCCCCGCCGGAGTTCAAAGCCAAACTAGACGCTCAGATCAAACTGCTCCAGGCAGTGAGTGCTGATCCGCAGGTGGTCAGTGCAGTCAAGGCGCACAACGCCATGCCTCCGTCAGGCGACGCAGCCACGATGACCAACGAAAAATGGGCCAGCCTTTCTCTGCTCGATCCTTTTGTTCGGTCGGTGGCCAAAACTCCACTGTCCGCTTTTTTGAAAACAAAGACAGACGACATAATCAGTGAGATTTTTGTTTCCGGAGCAGACGGCGGTAAGGCCGGCTTCGCCGCTAAAACAACATATTGGAACCACAAGGGCATGCCGAAACATGATGTGCCAATGTCTGGGCGCACCTTCATTGGCCCTCCCAAGATGGATGAATCAACCGGTGTGTCCGAGATCCAGGTTGGATTGCCGGTGATGGACGGCGGCAAGCCGATCGGGTCGATCGTTTTTGGTTTGCGCGTAGACAAGCTGCGTTAATACGTTATTACAGGCCGTGCCCGTGCGCGGCCTCGCACTTTAATCCAGAGGGATTTTTCAATGAAAAATGCCGGCATAGCACGGCGTATGTCCTTGGTGCTCATTGCATCCGTGGCAATCACGGCTGGGGTGACCTTGGCCTTGTCTGTTCTCCTGGCTCTGATCACCGGATCGGCCCGGGACCTGGCTGCAACCAGCAAAACCACGGCCCAGGGATCTTTCGAACTATTGGACCTTTTTGTGAGAGAGCAAAGCTTGACGCAGTCCATGGTGCAATCGAGCGACCCGGATGTAATCGAATCGCTGATGGGAAAGAGCGACTCTCTGCGCAAGACGGCCCGGACAAGAATTAAAGACCTCACCGCGAATGATGCCGACATCACAGCTTCTTTTGAGCAGTTGGTACAGGCCGATGAGGAGGTGAAGGACCTTCTGCTGCACGCCCGCAACGCTGAATCCCGTCAGGCGATCGTTGAAAAATCTAACCCGGCATTTGCGAAACTGCTGAGCAGCATCCAGAGTTACCAGAACAAAACCGCGCAGGAGATCGACAAAACCGCGGCGGCGGCCCGCTTCCGGACCAACCTGATGCAGGCCCTTATCTATGTTCTGGTGGCATGCGGTACCGTGCTGCTTGTCCTTTACGGGCTGGCGCTGGTGCGGGGCGTAGGGGAAGCTTTGAACAAAGTTGTGGAAAGGATCAAGGACGTTGCTGAGGGAGAGGGCGATCTCACCAAACGGCTGGAAGCCAATGCTATAGGCGAACTGGGAGAACTGGCAAAGTGGTTTAACCAATTTATGGACAAGCTCCAGGGCGCGCTATCGCAGGTAGCCGGCAATACCCAGCATCTTGCCTCGGCCATGGAGCACATCTCGGCCGCGTCCAACGAGCAAGCCAAGGGCGCGGCAAATCAGACCGATCAAACCGAACATGTGGCCCACGCCATGCAACATATGTCTTCAGCAGCAGGACAGATCTCTGAAAATTCGGCCAAAGCGGCCGACGCGGCAAACAAAGCTTCTGATGTGGCTCGCATGGGCGGAAAGATTGTGGATGAGACCGTGCTCAAGATGCGGGAAATCGCAAGCTCGGTTACCGCAACGGCCAAGAAACTCGAAGGCTTGGGGCAGCGCTCGAACCAGATCGGGGAAATCATTGCGATGATTGGCGGAATCGCAAAGCAGACGAACCTGCTCGCGCTCAACGCTACGATTGAAGCAGCAAGGGCGGGCGAAAAGGGACGAGGGTTTGCCGTGGTGGCCGACGAAGTACGTAAATTAGCCAAGCAGACCTCACAAGCCACGCAGGAGATCACAACGGTGATCCACGCCATTCAGGACGAAACCAAGAGCGCCGTGAAGGCCATGGAGTCCGGCACTGCACAGGTGGACGCAGGCGTGGAGACAACCACGCAGGCAGGCGTCTTATTGCAACAAATCATCCAGTCCGCGGAACAGCTAGTCGATATGGTGGGACAAATAGCATCCGCAGCCACCGAGCAATCTGCCTCCGCGGAAAAGGTCAACCAGAACATTGAGAAAATCTCCAAGATCACTTCCGCCACCGCACAGGGAGCACAAGAGTCGGCCAGGGCCTGTAGTGACGTAGTCAGCCTGGCCCAGAGCCTCCAGGAGGTTGTGGGTCTGTTTAAAGTGGAAGCGGATGAGCATGGAGAGTTCACTAGCGACTCCAAGGATGAGGATGAGCAAAACGCTCAGGCGATAAATGCCCAACCATGGGAAGCAGACCAAATCCCAATCTTCCGTGCGGTTGAGGCCCACGCGAACGCCAGCGTCGTTCAATACGACTGAAAAATAGCCCGGCCGGGGGTTAATTATGAACAGGCTTTGCATTTCGATATTCAACCATTGCCGTAAGAGATGGTATTCCAAGAAGTTTCATCTGTTTTCTTTTGTTCTTGCCCACGAGCCGCACCCCTACTTTGTCGAGATACCATTCCACCGACGCCTTGATGAATTGATCGAGTTGCATATACATATCCTTGACGCGCATCATCTTGTAAAACTGCCCCCATCCATTGATTAGATTTGTCAGCTTCTGAAGCGTTTTAAAGAGGCTCGTGCCACTTTCAGGTTTCAAGACCTCGACGACCTTGCTCCGGAACCTATGCACAACCTTCTCCGCAGGCACGACCTCTTTGCCCTCAAAACGAACGCCAAGAAAAACGAGATGATCCTTAGCGAAGTTCCCGATCCGACTCTTAGAATTCGGTGCATCTAGAGAATGAATATCCAGGCCAAGCGTTTTCAGAGTTTGCTTGGCGAAATCATGAGCTTGCCTGGCTACTAATTCTGTTTCGCACATCACAACAAAATCATCGGCGTAGCGCACTAAACTGAACCCGCGTTCAAGCATTCTACGGTCAAATTCATGCAAATAGAAATTCGCCAGCATCGGAGATAAAACGCCACCTTGAGGAATACCGGAATCAGCGCCCAAAAAAAGCTTCTGGAAGTCGGTTTCGTGACTCTCAAGGTTCTCTAATTCCAGGTTGAAACATTGCCGGAGGAGAGGCAGTATGCTCTTTTGTCGCACTCGCCTCGAAAACATGCTCCATAACGCGTGCCTGTCAACGGCACCAAAGAAGTTGATAATGTCGGCCTCAAAATAGAACTTGTTGCCTTTCTCAACTAGCTCGTGAATGCGCTTTATGGCGTGTCGCACTCCACGATGTTTGATAAATGCAAAACTGCATTCTAAGTCGAACTGTTTAAATGCAGGCTCAATAAACAGGGCAATGGCCTTCATCACTACTCTGTCCCGCACGGTTGCAATTTGAAGCGGCCTTGACTTGCTTGAACCAGCTTTCTTAATTGCATGTGCACGGAGTTTGTTGAATTCGTATCTATGAGTTCTCAAGTCTTCGCTGATTAGCTCAAGGTTTTCATCGAGACGGCTCTTGAATGCCCTTATCGTGACGTTGTCTAGCCCTTTTGAGAGCATATTGCGCTTGGAAATCTCTCGCCATGCTTTGCGCAAATATTCCTTGTCGGAAATAACCTTAAGGGCAGAGGTCGACTTAATCATCTACACCATCTGAAAGTTGGAAGTATTGCCGCCTGCGGAGAAAACAGCAGATGCAGGCGGCATTCTCTACGGCGGTGCTTGAGCAGTACGACGAACATCCGTACGCTGTGCGCAGTCGCCTTCGCTTCTTGTGGAAGCGACGTCTCCACCAAGGCTCCATCGAAGGGCCAACCAGATTGCCCGGTTAGCTT